>Ga0302221_10003018_pt1 | contig 10288 bp, 7 predicted proteins | sample II_Palsa_E2_1_FD_193517 | JGI IMG/M metagenome (GOLD analysis project Ga0302221, IMG submission 193517) | Peat permafrost microbial communities from Stordalen Mire near Abisko, Sweden - II_Palsa_E2_1 | ecosystem: Environmental > Terrestrial > Soil > Palsa > Peat permafrost | place: Sweden...
TGCTATGTATTCTAGAAATGCTGTGATTACCCGTCTGTCTCTTCAATCGAATTGGCGATTGGGTAGGGGCCCTTGGCCATTCGGAAAATACGAGTCCGTAAAGCATCATTGATGCACGGGAAGGTCACAAGATGGCCATGCAGTCGAGCAGTGGTAAATGCAAAGTATGCAATAATGATGCACTCTATTGCACAACTTCAATCACCGGGTGAGAATTCCACGGAACGCCTCGGACTCTTTGGGTGGGCCGCATGCCAGCGTCGCCATGCAGAAGTGGAGTGGGCACGGAAAATTGGCACGGTCTGTATGATTGTGAATTTGTGACGATTTGTCCATCTTCATATGCAGCTGAATGCCGGAGGGCCGTCCCACCTTGCAGACGCTTTCCAGCTCAGTTTGGGCGGTCGAGGATGTCCGGTCTTCCAAACAGGCAGTTATTCGCGATTTGATACCTGCTGCGTATGTACCCCAGCTAAGCTCCGTAGGGCTGAGTCTCCGTTGACGCCCCTGCTTTTGATATTACTGTATGCTATGCTGGACACCAATGGCTTTTGAATACCTCTGCTGCTGCTTTGACCACGATAACATACCGAACTGTGACTTTAATATAGCCACCCTCTGTATTATCATCAATTCAAATCTCATCTACCCCTCCAACGACCGAAGCTCAGAGGCGCATCCCCCTGGACATGAATGTCCAGGTCGGCACGGAAGCTCCCAAAAGTGGCGGTAAGACTATCGAAGTTGCCAAATCGAGACCATTCCATGTGCAAGTGTCCATATGCAAATGTCCATATGCGACTTTCGTGTCGAGTGGCTGGATTTGGTCGAGCTGAGAACGGGCGGTCCCTGAAGTGATACAAATATTGGAGCAACAGATGGTGGAATGGTATAAGACTACCGCAAAGGCGTAGCTGAGAAGCAGTTTCTGGTTAAACTCTGCAGAAAAAGAACGCGCGGCTCTGAGACAGATGGACGGTGAGGGTGATGTAGGGACTGTCACATCATATCACATCACGTTACTTTACATCAGAGGCGTAGCTGAGAAGCAACGCTAAGAAGCGATTGAGTCAATTGAAGCGACTGAGTCAAGTGAAGCTTGCGAATGTGTCGCCGTCGAGCAGACACACACACATGACTTGCTAGAATCTTAGGGCCTGCAGGTCCGGGTCGGTCCAGGCGGGACGGAACGAGCGGAACCATAACCGAACTTCCGCGGGCCAAACAAGCGAGATAAGCACAGCCATAAGCGAATGTCTCAACGCAGCAGGTGTAGCGTCGGTCAACAGTGGGAGCTGAACGCGATGAAAGGGGGTAGTATTATTCGGGCGACAAAACCTTACAGCCTAAGGCACCAACAACTTCACCACCAAAAATTCTAAGACCCCACACCAAGCTCAGTTCTCGCCGCTTTTAAGGTCGCGCAAAATAACTTAGAAAAATTAAATTATCAGGCGTAAAGTAGAATTAATCGCATAGCACAACTACAATATTTTTAAAAATTAAAAGTACTACTTTAATCACAAGACTAAGGCTCAAAAGAATTAATTATTTAGTAATTAATCTTGTCGCGTTGGAATGCGGGTAGTAAAGATAAATTAAAAGCGATGCGGGGATAGAACCCGCTTGTTAAAGTGGCCGGGCCTGGACCAAGCGCCCTCGCTTAAGTGACTAGTGACGTGGTTTGATTGGCCAAATCTGCGTGGTTGGTGCCTTAGGCTGTAAGGTTTTGTCGCCCGAATAATACTACCCGACCACAATTCTTCCGCAAATGTAGATCATGTTTCTCTTCTTCGAAGTATAACTAGATTAAGATTAGTCTTAATACGGACTATTACTAGGAGGAAGAGCTTGAGAAAATGAGGGATTGTTGTCGGGTCTACCGTTTGTTGTCATTCGCCTGCTCACATTATTCTTCTTTTTCTTATCTCCCGCTCATGGATCTAGTTCCTCAAAAGTGTCTCTTGTTTTTGAACCCACTAGTGGTTGTCGGAATTCATGGCACAAAGCTGCATTTCAATGTACTGTAACTTATAGAACATTCGTAAAGTGACATGCCACTACTTTCAGATTGTTCCTTATATCAGGGATCATTGAAAAAGCAAAATGGCAAGTAGGCTCTAAATGTTGCTCGAGCTATAGTACATTGGAAACCGGTATTGCGCCACGAATCCTGACACCCACTGGTGGATCCTTGTTTTTGGGCGTTTCCTGGGCGTTTTGATCCTCGTTCCTGGATCCGATCCACAAAATTCGCTGGTGCTTGTAGAAAGGAAAATGTCCCAGTTTAAGCTATTCCGCGTACTCCCAGACTGGTAGCAGAGATTGAGCTATTAGCTTTGCACTCCTTCTCGAATTATGTGCTCCATCTGAATCTGCCGCAATGAGACAGGGCGAATGACCGGCCTTTGACAGTTTCAAATGGCGTATGGCATCACCATGAGACTCGACACAAGCACCAGCATCCAGCAACTCCTTGACAATAACATGTCCTTGGCCGCGATGCCTCAGTGCTACGGAGTCCAAAGCCTGGATCACGGGAGGTCGCAAGGTCAATTCCCATGTTCCTCTCCAGGTTATTACAGCAGGTTGCCCTCGCTCAGCGCGCTGGTATCTGAAGAGCATCGCCAATCCCTTTTCTCCGTTCCATATTTTCATTGTTTCAAGATTTGGCATTTTCATGGCCGCCGCTGCTGCTGCCCGGAGCATGTCATCCAACTCCGTCGGGCGCTCCTGTGGCACGAGCAGTCGTGAAGTCAGCGCAAGCCAAGTTAAGTTGGGCCATTTCCAGGAAAGTTCTCGGGCATCAAAAAAATGGCTAGCTTCCACTATGAACGACGCCGAGAGGTGTTCAAGTGTGAGACTGGCGTTAGCAACCGCCCGGCTAACAGAAGAGGATGGTATTCGCATAGGATCACAGCCCATATTCCTGAAGCTAATTGGGTACGTTTGGTCGAAATTCTCGAAGAGTACGAGTCTCCGTAGTCGATCGGAAGAGAGCGATTCAAAAAGAAGTCGTAAAGCTACAAAGAGCAAGAGTATTAGCAGGTTATCAGCAGCAAATAGTGTAACTGGAACACAGAAGTGGCGGAGATCAATAAAATGACGCCGTGGCACTCACATTGGTCCGTCCACCGCTGATGAATATGGCCCCATTCCCTCCAAGGCTCGTAATGAATCTCCTGGAGTCCAGGCAGACGGGCAAACATATGTGCCAACGCGGCCGGCTTCCATCGTCGGCGGGTCTGTTGACGGAGGAGCACACCTGTTACTGCCGGGACTAATGGCAATTGCTGCCACCACTGGCCCTCTTCTTCTTCGTCATCAAACGGTCCCTCGCCCATGATTTCCGCAAAGACTCTGTCGATAGCGTCACAGCTGGGAATGGAATTTCGACTACCAGCAATCCATCCGTGGTGGTGGTCGGTAGCTTTGACCAGCATCAACTGCTTTGCCTGTTGATCCCGGCCACACATATCGGAAGCAACATCAGGCTCGAAGGTCAGATATTTGAACCAATGCTCTGAGCCGCTGGGGGAGTAGACGCTGATATCTAGCAGCAAGCTACTGCTTGGTTCCCATACGCTAAGTGTTGGGAAGAGATCTTGGAATGCTTTGGTGATTAGGATATTTTCTGCGTTGCTCAGGCACCACAACTCTGGATGTTGAGGTTCACATCCGGTGCAATTATATTCTTGGAGTTCCAAGCAAAGCCAAATGTAGCGCACGAGACTCCTATTGCGATGAACCATCGAACCAAAATCGGCAACGCGTGACGATGTCAGCTTGATCCGGGAGAAGTTATGCCGCTCGATGATCGTCTGCCACTCTCGTGACACTGTGGCAAAGTCATCCAAGCTACAACCGTCCTGCAGTAAGACTTCCAAGATCGTAAGACGAATCTCTGAGGGAAAGCAGTGCCAAGATATCATGGTGGCTGTCATCAGCGATATTAGTGTTACTATCGCGAATAATAGATGAGATGATATGGATCGGCAGGACTGGTGATTTAGCTTCTCAAACGACTATTGGGAAGATTCCTCTTGATTTGTCGGGTTTGTGGGCGAGCGGATGAAGATTCACGATGAGGTCGGTGGGTATTTAATAGTCGGTTCGTCCTTCTCTGCTCGCTTCGCTTACAGCCGTATGCAGGACTAAGGCGAGAACATCATTTTTAAGCGAGCGCTCGATCAGTGTGTTGACGCGACTTTAATTATAACCACCACTTAATATAATCTATAATATCTTAATACCACTATATTTAATTAAGCCTAAGCTTAGTTAAAACAAAGTTCTATATAGCAGAAGCCTGTCGGTCCAAGTGCTTAGCTAGAGACGCTCTTCTAAAACATATAATATCTAAATACGTTCGACACGCTAATATAAATACTTTAGCGGAATTCTCGAAATAATAGTACTTATTTCGAGTAGATATATACCTTAAAAAGAAACTTATAAAGTTAATCGATTCTCTAAAAGCTAGTCTAAAGTCTGTTAATATAATAAGTCTTTTTCTTATTGATTTAATATTATTATTATTTCTTTTAATAATTTAAAAATCTTTTATTAAAATTAATAATTTATTAGTTCAAGCATTAAAAAAATAAAACTAAAATATTTTTATTATTTAATCTTATAATAGAATAATTATTACTATATTAGATTTTAGTCTTTATTATTTTTATTATTAATAAAACTTATAAAATTAATAATATTTATAATTATATTATTAATATTAATAATATATTTTATTTAAATTAATATATTTTAAATATTTAATTATATAATAAATATATAAAAGAATAAATAACTTATAAGTTAATTTTAAAATATTAAAAATATAATATTTTATATTAGATTATAATTATTAGTTTATTAAAAAATAATTATAAAATTTTAAGAATTAATAATAAAGTTTTTTAATTAAATTTTTTAATTAAATTTTATTAAATATATAAAAATAAAAATTATAATTAAAAGAATTATTTTAAAGTTATTATTAATATAATATATTTTATTTATAATTAAAAAAAAAAGTTTAATTTTATATTATTTAATTAATTTTATTATTCGGTAATTTATTATTTTTTAATAGTTTTTTTTATTATTTTTATAAATAATTTATTAAATATATATATATATATATATATATAATTTAAATAAAATATTAATTAAAAAAAATAAACTTTATTATTAAAATAATTCTTTAATCATAACTCGAGTATAAAATAATAATTTTATAAAAAAGTATTAAAAAATAAAAATTTAAAAACTAAAATATTTATTTATTAATAGTTTTTTATAATTTATATTTATATAAAGAAAATTATTAAAACTTTAAAAATATTTATTATATTTTATAATTAAAAAAATATATTATAAATTAATAAATATTAAACTCGATTAATAAATTAAATTAATTATTATTAATTTAAATAATATTAATTTAAAGTATTCTTTTATAAAGTAATTTATAAAATAAATAAAAAAATAAAATATAATAATAATTAAAAGTTATTAATTTATAAAAATAATTAATTTTACTTTTTTAATTATTGAATTATTTTATTAAATAAATATAAAAATAAATATTATTATATTTATTTAATATTTTATTTTAGATTTTAAATATATATATATAAAAAAAATAAAGTTATTTAAAATTTTTATAAATTAAACTTTAAGAATTAATTAATGTTTTAAAATATTAAATAAAGTATAAAGTATAAAATATATAATAAAAAATATAATAATAAAAAGAATTTTTTTTTTAATAATTATTAACTTTAATATAAAGTTTTAATATAAGATTATTTTATTGTTTTTTTTATATTAACTAAAAAAAAAAAATAATAAATTAATAATAAATAATTTATAATTAATTTTATATATTTTAAAATACTTTAAATTAAAATATATATATATATTTAATCTTTAATATATTTTTAATAAATTTATATATTTTACTTTAAAGTTTTTTAATAATAAATATATTAAATTTAATTAATCCTTTATAATAAAATATATTATAATAATATTAAAAAATAAATTTTTAAATTTATTTAATAATTAAATTATAAAAAAAATATATAATAAAAATATAAAATATAAAAATAAATATAAAATTTATTTAATTATTTATTATTTTATATATTCTTATATTCTTAAAATATATTTTTATTTATTAAGTTTTTTTTTTATTAATTTTATTTTCTTTAATAATTTATTTTAAAAATATTTAATATATAAAAAAATAAAAATATTCTTAATAATAATAATATTTAATAAAAACTTTTAAGTCTTTAAAAGACTCTTTAATTAAATTAAAATCAAGTAAATAAAAAAAATAAACTTAAATATTTTATTATTATATAATTTTAATTATTTTATTTTAAATAATATAATAAATAAAAATATTATTTATTATAATAATAAATTATAAACTTAAATATAAATTATTAAAAAAAAGAATTTATTAATAATAAAGTCTTTAAAGATTTTATTTATATAAATATTTTTAAAGATTTATAAAATAATATATTTATTAATTATATATATTAATAAAATAAATTTTTTTTTATTAATTAATAATATATAATAATTTAAAATTTTTTAATTATTTATTTATAAGCTTAATCTTTAATCTTTTTATTATTTTTTAATTTATTAATATAAATTAATTAATTTATTATAAAGTCTTTAAGTTTATATTATTATTAAATTCTTAATTCTTGATTTTATTATATAATTTTAATTTTAATTTTTTTTTATATAATTTTTATATATTATAAAATTCTTAAAATTATAAATTAATAAATTATAATATTAAAAGTTTTTAAAAAAAAAATTTATAATTTTATTTTAATAAAACTATAATCATTCGTTAAATAAAAGTTTAATAATTTATTTTATTTTTTATATAATAATTTATCTTGAATTTCTTAAATAAAATAATATTATATTATTTATTTAAATTCGTGATTTATATTAATATATAATTTATTAGTTTATATTATAATTAATAATAAGTTATCGAATATAATAATCAGTAATTTTTATAATCGGGTCGCGTAATATATCTTTAATTCAAGTTATAATCGCAACACTAAGTTATTACGATATTTTAACTATATAAAAATAATTAGAGACTTAAAGTTTTATACTAGATCTAAAATTTAAGCTATGCACCTTGTGTTCTGGAGTTATAATTATGAAGTTATTCGTAGAGGCATATTTAAGGATAATGTTAGGAAGGACCGTCGACGTGCTGATCGAGCGCTTGCTTAAAAATGGCGTTCTCGCTTTAGTCCTGTATATGGCTGTAGGCCTAACCCTAAGCAGAGAAGGACGAACCGACTATTAAGTCATGGACAGTAGCGTTAGGGCGCGCTCCTCTCGAAAAGGACTAATTAAAAGTAAAAATTTAAAGATCTATGTCATAACTTCTGTCAGTAGAGCCGAAGTGTCTCGTTTTTAGAATTCCGAGTTCTATCAATGGAGGGCGATATTTCGGTTCCTTTTTCTCTCCTTCGCTCGCTAGATGAAACTTTTCCTAGCCTTTACTATTATGGAACAAATAGAGGTAGACACTACAGTAGAGACAGAGAGAGGATGGTGCCACCGCCGTCATCTTCACCACGTGGCCCAGAAATGGGCTTCATTACCATCTCACCTCCGAAGTTGTCTTTCGCGTACAGCTGACAAGAATCCACAACGAAGATTCTCTAATAGTTCTACAGATACGATACCAAGGAGGAGCAGGGATAGTGCTCATGCTCGTATCTCGACCAATCCAGCTAATTCAAGAGGAATGATCACCATCGTAAATAGTTGGAAGTATCAGATCCAGAGCAGGAGATCGAGGATTCTGGCTTCAAACCGGCTGTGTCGTCGTTTTCAGCTGCGATGACGCTGACTAAAGAATCATCGGAGCGGATCTATGCAGCTGGGGGTCAACAGCGCATAATAAGAGCAACCGACAGCGTGAGGGTTCTTGGGAACAGATTGAAGAGGAAGATGGTTGAGCAGCGCGGAGGGCGAGTTATCCGTTGAGCTGCGGCCAGAAACGCAGTGGGTCTGATGCATTTAAGCGAATAAAGTAAATGAAAATTACTACATCAGAAGCTTGACCCCTTGATAAATGAATCCATTCACAATTTTCACAACATATTACCATACTAAAGTATTTGCAGGTTGCTGCTCCTTTGCAAGTAAGTCTGTCAATACCTTCAATCTTTCGTACAGTTTACTCAACCGTCCTATAACATCTGAACTCACTTTCCTAACCAGACCAGACCGCAGGTCCTGGAGGTTGATAATTCGTTGGCTATTAATTGAAGTTAGTCCTCTCATTTTCACTGACAAACACCAATCACAATCTTGAAAGGGACTACTCACAATAGGATAATAAATATCCAACAAAATTCCGGGATCAGTGGCCGTGTACGCACCCGGAAACGCTACCGTTGGACTTGGTTTTCCAGACCCTCCTCCGGTAACTGCTAACTGACCGCACGAAATATAAAACTGTGCACCACCAACGCTTTGGGCGACGTGTAAGCCGATATGCTCAATACGGAAGAGATAATTCCCGGATGGGACCGTGACAGGGATTTTAAAAGATACACTCGTTGCACCTGTCGTCACATTAGATTGATTGTGGAGAGGAGATGTAGAGTTCTTACTCGCTGATGGCCAGATAAGAGCAGAACTACCAACAGTTGGGTGATCTTCATAAATTTTAAACCACACAGTCCCAGAGCCATCCCAATTTGCTGCCGTCTTCCCAGTAGGCACCTTAGCCATATATGCCATCAATGGACCCGGGTGGTAGATATCGGGACTTGCAGTCCATGTTAATGTAGATCCAGCAGCAACAGAGAGGATACTTGGGGCGAAAGCAACAGTGCCGTTAACGTTGCACCGGATATCCAGCGACGAAACATTGGTAACAGGAGTATAAGCGTAATAATCAGTCCATTGGCGAACATTCGACCACGCTGTGCCACCATTCATAGAGGGGAAGTTGTAATGGGCCTGAGCTACCGCGGCCAGTGTTAGGAGGGGAGTAAGGAACCTCATTGTAAAAACAACAAACATGGAAAGGTAAAGACCTGAAATGGGGTAACTCTTGGGGAGACTACATGACCTTTTATGTTGTGACCGTAGTCATTTCGCTGCCGTCTAACCGATGGCACCCATAACACTGACGAGTCTTTTCAGGTAAGCTCTTTATTGAAGCAATATAATTATTCCAACTCCTTCCATTCTTGGTTCCATTTCCGTCTCTAAGAAAACAGAGCTTGTATTGATTCGTAGTTCGGCCGCATTCCGGCGGAGGTGCAACCGACCCTTCAGCACCACGTGGTTACCCCAGCTTTATCACCCCGCAATATTAGTGCAGCTGACCCCAGGCTCTCAAATCGCGACGCAAGTTTGGGAAACAAAGGGCGTATCCAATCTAATTCAATCTGGCTGAACAGCAGAGCTTGGGTTTCTGCGTGGGATGTGCTTTTATCCATATTAGGGACTCTGTCATATCTCTCCACATGGAGCACACGATGATCTAAGTAATATAAAAACGGAACAATATTTTCTAAGGCCTGATTGCTATGTTTTAGCGTATAGGCAGGATTTTCTAGCTTAACTTTGAGACATCCACCCCCCTTCCTTTGACGAAAATATACATTCACGTGACTATTCCCAAGCGATATGTCTAGTTTCCAGATCGCCAAACAAACTGGCTAGAGTCAAAATCATGTGAAGAAGAACTGGCAGGTTTTCCCCCAAGAGTATCAACGTTAATGTTAGAGACTGCCGTGAAGATATTCAAGCAATGGAATACATCTAAAGGATTAGATCATTAGAAGATGAGTAGGATATAAAATTAAAGATGGGTGTTCTCATTCGGCAAGGAACTTTGTCGCATCATTGCACTATAACACAAAAAGCTTTGCTTTCAGAGATTGAGAGCGTATTTTGAGGGGTTTGTTCAGGTTCCAGACGAGCCAATACAGCTGTACACCTTCGTGTAGCGGTGACAACTTTTCCTACAGGCAGAACCCAATGTCGGTAAAATATGGTTGGCAATTGGAAAAGAGAGCAGCAACCTGAAAGAGCGATCTGGAGGAAGATCAATGGTGAAAGCGCCTAGCTGTCAGCAGATATCATAGGCTTATGAGAGTTCACGCCTCCTCTGGAAATTCATCCGGAAGGAGGAAAATTTTGTTGAGTAATGTATTGATTCCTTTCTTGTAAATGTACCATGCTGTAATATGTACTGTCGCAC
>Ga0302221_10003019_pt1 | contig 10284 bp, 3 predicted proteins | sample II_Palsa_E2_1_FD_193517 | JGI IMG/M metagenome (GOLD analysis project Ga0302221, IMG submission 193517) | Peat permafrost microbial communities from Stordalen Mire near Abisko, Sweden - II_Palsa_E2_1 | ecosystem: Environmental > Terrestrial > Soil > Palsa > Peat permafrost | place: Sweden...
TTTATATTAAATAGATTAAATATTAAAATTTTGAGTTTTTATTTTAAAGGCGTAAAACGAGGCAAAGCCTTGCCTCTTTTATATATTAAAAAGCCGACTAAAGATTTAATAATACTTTTAATATCAGTTTTATCTTTATTAATATCAAAATTTAAGTTTTTATTAATATTAATAAAGTCGTGTTATATTATTAATAAAGTTTGATTTATTATAAGCTTCTTTCTTTAAGCCTTAATTTGTTTTTAATATTTAAGTGCGTTAATATATTTAATGTTTTTAAGTGTTTGCCATTTAAAAGTCTGTGATTTAAGAAAGCTTATATCATTTTCTCAAAGGCGCTTTCTTTATTTAATTAAAGTTATAAAGTCATCTCGGATTTCATTGCCTTCATCATTAATCTTATACACTTTCTTTATTAATAAATCAGGTTTAAAGTCTTCTTTTATAGCTTTTAAAGGCTTTTCATCTTTAAACTCTAGAAATACTATGTTTTAAGTATTTAAAATAAGTAATCTTAAAGCGTGATATTTAAGACCGGCTTTTAAAAGCATATTTATATCAATTTATAAAAGAGTAAAAGTATAGCCGACTTTATTATTAATTGTTTAAAAGTGTTTCGGTCTGAGAGATAAAACGTCGTTATATAAGTATTTAATCGGTTTTATTAATCTTTAATAAATCTCATTATTAATCTTATATATTATAGTTTGAAAGTCTTTTTTTAAAGTGATGAGAAAAGAAAACTTTAATTAAATTATATAATTTATATTTAAAAACTCAGCCTTTATATATTTAAAAGCTTTAATTAATTTATTACTTAAATGCTTATTAATAAGCTTTTTTAATTTGTGAAAGGCAGAATCAACTCTTTTAACAGCGCTTTTTACAGACTTCATTAACTCTTTAAGCTTTTTAAAGTCAGTTTTAAAAGCTTGATTTGACTTCTTTTTTATAATATAATACTTCTTCTCTTATACTTCTTTAAAGAACTAATATATAATTTTATTAATAATTATATAAATTTCATAAAGCCTTTTATTAATCGAAACTTAAGCCTTATATCGCTTTCTTTTAAATAAAGACTTAATATAATCGGAAATCTCTTAAAGTATATAAAGGGTTCAGTCTTTTAATATAATTAAGGCCTGGAATCTTTAGTCTTTAATAATGATTATTAAGGCTTAATAAGTGGAGATAGTAATCATTTGTCTCTTTTAAACAAATTAAACAAATTAAACTTCAGTTCTTTAAACTCGTTCTTTTTATTAGTTTTCGACTTATTTTTTAAAACGCGTTAAAGTATTTATTATAATAACGTCTTTTTATTATTTATTCAAAGTACTCTCAATAATATTCTTAAGACTTATTAAAAGATTTAATAAAAAAGAAAAAGATATTAATTTTATTTATATTTTAATAAAGGCGCGTATTACTCTTCGTTTTAATAATATGTTTTTAATAAGAGTTTTAAATAAAAGTAAATGATTTATAATATTTAAATAATGAAATAAAGCTTTTAAACTTAAGTAATAAGTCTTAGAGCTTTAAAACATATAAATCATAGAATCTTAAAAGTGATAAAAAGTATATATAAGTTTATTAATTAAAATAAAGACGCGACCGCGGTATAAAGCTTATTTTTGAAGCTTAAAATAAGGCTTAAAAATGAGGCTTATATTAATAAATCAAGTGTTTTAATTAATTAAGATTCGGTTATTATAATTAGTATAATAATTAATTCTTATTTGATTAAAAATAATATTATTAAAAATTCGACTTTTTAACGACGTTATATATAAAGTTATATATTGTAATAAAGCAGTCTTAAGCGCTTCGACCTTTTTTAAAGGCTTTTCCGAGCGGGAAGTTTTTATAAAAGGGATCGATCAAGGCTAGTAACTTAAGGACTTTAGTTATAAAATACGATTTATAATCATACTGCTTATAATACGATATATGAGCTTTAATTGACAGTATATCCTTTACGTATTCGATAATGTTTCTTATTAATATAATTCAGTCACGCGACAGCCCGACTCTCTCTCTTTATATTAATACGGCTTTTATAGACTTTCTATATCGGAATAATAAGATTTAACTATAAAAGACAATAAAAGACGAACGATAAACTATTACGATGATAGAAGAGGAGCGAGAAATAAAAGACAATAGGGATACGACGTCTTTAAAGTTAACGACTTAGCTCGAATATTTAATTATTACTCGTACGGACTATTCGAAGGAGTATAAGAGGTCGAGCCTTTATTTGTCGGAATAAGTCGTATCTATAATAAATAACGAAGGAACGGAAATATCGAAAAGAAATAAGATTATCGTCGCTTTAAGCCGTAATATAAAGACGGAGATTGGCTTTAAAACGGAGAGAGCCTCCGTGTCTAATATTAATAAGGCTAAAGGAGGAGTTAACGTATTAAGAAAGAGATCAAAGAGAATATCCTCAAACTCTTTATTAAAGGAGACTAGGAATAATACGATATTAAGGGGAAGAAAGCAGAAAAGAAGTCTAGTTTTAAGTCCGAAGACTTAGAGAGAGATATAATACGAAGACAGAAATTAAAGAATAAGACACTTTTACGAGAAATATATATTATCAGAGTCAAGGAATACGTGGGAAGAGGTATATATAAGTATAAGTGACTTTAAATTACGACTTTATATGATATTGATCTCCGTTTTAAGTGCTTTAATAAGTATAATAAAAGTGATTATAGAAAACCTTTACTTTAATTATTAAAACGACCCGCTGTGCTTATATTATATTAACGGGAAGAAATAAGAGAGAAAATTAAAGAAGAAGAGGCCTTTCTCTTCATAGAGAAGTATAGTTGAATTCAGAAATATATAAGAAATAAACAGTTTTAAAGACGGAGACTTAAGAGTAATAAACCTCACTCGACAAAGTAATTCATAAGACATACTTTTATAAAAGAGTAATTCAGAAGACTTTTTATACCCGGAAGCGTTATATTTAATATTAAGCACGTAAGATAATAATAATAGTTTTAATACCCGAAGTATAAATAACTCTTAATATCGAAATCCAGGTTATAAAAGACTAAGTAAACGACAAGACCTCTTTAAAGTATACGAACTCGTTATTAGACTCGACTTAAAAAAGAATGACCGAGAGGGTTCTTTATAAATAAAGAGGACTAAGAGAATAAGCTTTAACGAAAAGGAAGTTTAAAGAGGTAATAAACCAGTGAGTTATAAAGAAAGAGAATTAAACTTAAGAAAGTGAAGAGGACAGAGGAAAAGGAACCGAGAAAGTGATAAGAAAAGAAAGGAAATCAACGATAAAGACTTTATTAATAATATTAGAACTCTTAGATTAAATATTATACTTAGAGTCGGAAAGAACAGAAGTTTTAAAGAAGATAAAAAAGGTCAAGGCTTTAATTAAAAGAGCTTTAAAGTATAATAAGGACTTAATATTAAATACCGATTCTTTAATACGTTTATTTAAGAAAGATTTCTTCTCTTTAACTCTTCTTTTACTCTTATCTTCGACGGTTATAATACTTCGGACTTCTTTAAATAATAAATAGACGCTTATAACGACTATGAACTCTCGACAAAAGAGAGAAAGAAGAGGTTCTTAAAGTATTATATTATAATAATTAAAGACAAGATCGTAGTCCTCTTCGAATAATAAAAGAGAATTATAACGAAGAGGCCTTCTTTTCTATAATACGAAGAGCTTATTTAACGACCGATAAAGAATAATATTAAAATTCGAGACTATATTTCTATAACTTTATAAAAAGGGCGAAAGGGCAACTCTTAACCGACTTAAAATAATATTACTTGACATTCGACAGAATAAACGGAAAGCTTATAAAGTAAGGGTTATTGAATATAATTAAATAAGGCTTAAAGTTCTTAAAAGGATTAATTGACAAAGAAGTAATAAAGAGAATAATTAAGATAATAAGAGTAGACGTGACCGATCCTCGAATTATAAACTACGTTAAGTTTTATAAGATCGTTATAAAAGCTATAAAGTCGTACGAAGTCTTAAAGCAATTTAATAAAGAAGTAATTAATATAATTCCGGTCGGAAACGAGTTTTCAAATAAGTCGATATAAGAAGAAATATAATAACTATTTGTCTTTTAAACAGTGGCCTTAGAATATTTTAAACCGTTTATAAACGCGGTTAAAGAAGTTTTAATAATCTCAAGACCTTTTATTACTTTCGCAAATACTATTAAAACAACTCAGAAGACTATAATAAAGACTATAATTAAAGACTCTATAAATGAGTTAGTTCGAAGATTAAAAAACGTTTTCATTTAAAGACTAAAAGGACATAACTATTTAAGACTTTTATCGTAGTCAATATAAAGCTCAAATTACTCTCAATAAAACTATAAAAGAGGATATTAAAGACAGCGTCTGTAGTCAAACTGGCAACGTCCTTTTACTATTATTATAAACGTTAAACAAGTTTTTTTTAACGACGAATACTTTAATAATAAATAAACTGACTTTTTAAGCTCGAGGTATGATTAAAGAGCTATGAGTTTCAGTGTTTATAACGACGACGTTAAGAATACTTCGGAGGATGACGGCTATAAAGCGGAAGTCAAGGCGTTAATTATTCGGAGTAGACTATTATAAAAGCGGGAGAACGACGTATAAGCATTTAAAGAGGCCAATTATTAATATTATAGAAACAAGCCGTATAATATTCTTAAAGTCGACAATTAAGACCTTTATATATACCGCTCTCGATATATTTAATTCTTAATTTATGAATATAACGGGGTTTTCTATATAATAAGATCGGATAAGAAATTATATTAAAGAAGACTTAAAGAAGAGAGAGGTTTGATTCAGTTCAAAAAGGGGGATCTATAAAGAAAGCAGATCGAATTCATAAGCCGAAAGGGCCGGTATAATATTATTGTCGTATATAAAGAAGAGAATCGCAGACAATTAAAGCGTTATAATTAAGATGTTTAAAATAGTCAGTTATTAAGCCGAGAAGCCGTTACTTAAACGAAGTCTATTTTTAAACGCCTTTAAAAGGCTATAATAAAAGAGTAATTCGAATTATAAGTCGGCCAATATAAGGCGGTTGTCTTTGACGACGAAGACGACTTAATAAAAGATATAGTCGAGTTTAATTACGCGTCTGTCTTAATTATTATCCGGAGCCGAAAGAAGAATCCTGTCTTAATTAAGCGAAAGGCTAAGTTAGAAAAACAAGCTGTTTATAAAGAGAAGCTTATTAAATTAAAGACTATATAAGCGGGCAATTTAATAATAAAGCGGGTTTTAATAATAGACGCGATAGAAATTAACGAAGTAAAAGAAGTCGTATAACCGGCGGTAACGTTTAAAGATTACGGAAAGATTATTAAAAAGCTTAAAGTAAGACTATTTATAAACAACGACGCTCTTAAACTCAAGAAGTCGTTTAACCGAGAGGCTTAATTAAATATATTCTTAGAGCTTAAAAGACGTTTAACGACTTTAACAGTCGTAAATAAAATACTTCTTCAGACTTTATTATATATTAAAAGAATACGAGAAGGCTTTCTCATTAATATAAAAAAGGGCCAGAAGATTAAACAAGTAGTAAATATAAAGTCTACGGCTATAAAAGCTTATATTTAAAAGAAGGAAATAATACGGTCTTTAATTTTAACTTATATATTATCGGGCTTTTAAAAAGAGATCATTATGAAAAGAGTTGTCGACACTAAGACTAAAGTCAATATAATGTCTTTAAAAGTCGCTTAAGACTTTAGTCTAGTCACTTAAAAAGCGGAGATAAGTATACGTATTATTACTAATTATAAATTCGAGTTTAAAAGAAAGGCCGACCGTATTACTATTGATATTAAAAGGATTTAAAACTATACGGAGTTCTTTTTAATTAATAGACGGCGAGACTAAATGCTTTTAAAGATGCCTTTTATTAATAAGACACAATTAACTTTAAGTTATTTAACGGAAGACGGCCATCTTCTTTTAACGGTATTTAATAAAGAAAGAAGAAGAAGGGCTTCAATATTAATAAGTAGTTACTTCTTAAACGTTAAAGAGACAAAAGGAAAGACCGTTCTATTTATAATAGTTTTAAAACCGCTTTTTATTACAGAAAACTAATTATTAGTTCTCGAGATAAAAAGAGTATTAAAAGACGAGAAAAGGACTTGTCGTATATTAAAGTCGAAATATTAAAAGCGTTTAATTTAAAGTTAAAGCCAGAATTTCTTAAGAACGTTTTAAAGGAATTATCTGAGTCTTCTTCTCGCTTTAAGAGAGTTTTAAAAGAAGAGAGGTTAAGTGAGAGTTAAGTGACTCCTCGCTTAACTTTAATTATTAACGCTAATAATAATAATTAAAGTTTGTACGTGACTATCGAATTACTTCTTATTATTATTTCTTTTATTATGTCTTATTTTAAAGAATCTCTTATTATATTTACCGGCGTTATTATTATTGACTTTTCTTTTTATTTTAAGTCTTTATTTAATAGCGTTAAACCGTTTGAAAGTGACTTTTTACGAATATAAAAGTCAAATATATTAAAAATAAATAGTGTTTTATTTCTTTAATTTTATATGTCTCAGCGTTTTAACTCTTTTTCTATAACGCGTAGTCTTTATAATAAGAAGGGGAGAGAGTTATTAAAAGGTATTATAACGGTAAAAAAGGCGGCGTAAATATTGACCGACGAAGGAAAAAGGAATAAAAGAGAAAAGAAAAAAGAAAGACTTATATTTATTAAAATACGAACAGTTTATAAGCGTAAAACAAAAAGATTACTCTCAATAAACGAGGTTAATAAAATAAACTTATTCTTTAAAAAGAAGAAAGATTAATACGAGAAGTTAAAGACAAAAGACATTCTTTAAAAATAAGTAAGAGAATTTTAAGACCTGCTTTTATTATATATTTATAATTTAATTCGAGAATTTAAAGTTATCTTAAAAAGAGTAATTGTAATAAACGTAAGCGAAGGGCTACTTTTTAAAGAAAGACAATTCTTAATCGAAATATTTATTAACCGGGAAAGAAGTTTTACTTTTAATTAAACGGAGTATAAAAAGATTTATAAAGACGTTAGCCCTTTAATTGAGATCAAGACTATTCCGTATAAGGCGTGGCAGACTCTTAATTTCCTTGTCGTTAAAGCCTTTATTCCGAAGATTATATAAATATTAAAAGACCGATTAAAGAGAAGAATATTAAAGAAATATAAAAGGGCTTACCGGAACTTTTAGTTTTTAATAATTAAAAAGGAAGTAAGTGAATATCGGCTTATTAATACGGTAATAAAGATGAATAAGATTACGTTTAAAGACGCGAATTTCTTCTCTTTAATAAATGAGTTCTCAGAGGAATTTATAAGCTATATAACGGCTTTACTCGTCGACTTCTTCTTTAAATATAATTAATTAAAACTGGCTTTTAAAAGTAAAGACATGACTATATTTTAAACTCTTTTAAAGCTTTTACGAATGACTAATATATTATAAAGAGCGACTAATTCGATTACGTAATTTATTCGAGTAATTAATATTATCTTAAAGTATTTCAATTTTAATATCGCGATGTTTTTTTTAAACGACGTAAAAGTGAAAAGGCTATATAATAATTACGACGGCGAAGAGTCACTCTTTAAGATTCGTCGGTTTATATTAAAATATATATAAAACCTTGACAAAATATTAAAGCGAATTAAAAGAACGGGTACGAATATTAATAGATTAAAGTCTTAATTTTATATAAACGGAATAAACGTAATAAGCTTCGTTTATAATATAAAAAGAAAGTCGTCAACGAGTTTAAAAGTCATTAAAATCCTTGAATAAAAGGATTATAAAGACTTCACCGAGGCTAAGTCTTTCTTTAAAATCTATACTTATTACCGGATTTAAATTTAAAGTTTTAAAGAGATCGCGGCTCCGATTTATAAGCTTATAAAAAAGGGGGTTAAATAATATTAAAGGCTTAAATAAGAACAAGTAATAAAGAGGCTTAAGCTCGCTTTAACGTCAGCGTTAATATTAATTAAATTCGATTATAAGACTAAAGTAAAAGATATTATTTTAAGGGTAGACGTAAGTTTAATAAGTTAAAAGACTATTCTCGGTCAATTAAATAAAAAAGATAGAAAACGAGTCTCGAAGTATAAAAGCGGGCTTTAAAACTAAACGGAGAGAGGTTATAATACGATAAAAAGAGAATGCCGGAGTATATTAAGAGCTCTTTAAAAACTTTAATATCACTTTTATAAAGTTTACTTTATCTTCGAAACCGATGTAAATACCTTAGTTATTTAGTTTAATAAGGCAATTACCGACTTATTTAAAGCCTTACTTATACGATGAATAGTTTAAATTCGGAACTTTAATTTTAAAGTCCGTTACGTTAAAAGAATAATATATATAATTATAAACGGACTCTTTAAAAGACTAAGGACAGCCTCTGACGATATAAATAAGGCTAAAAAAGTAAATATTAATAATTAGATCGCGGCTGAATTAAACCGGTTAAAAGCGACTCGACTATAAAACGGTGAGACGGTAAACGATAAGTCAAAAATATAAGAGTAGTCTTTTAAAGAGTTTGAATATATTAAAGTGACTTTAATTAAAATAAAACTAAGAGACTTTAACGAAGCGAATAGAATTCTTAAAGAGGACTATTATAATAAGTCAGAAAAGATCGTTAAATACCTTATTATTTTAAAGAGGCTTAAAGACATATCGAGAAGTATTTTCCGAACTTTTTTAAAAAGCGTTTTAAAGTACGCTATTATAAAGAACTAATTATAAAGGGTCGTTAATAAGAATATACTTCGAAAGCTAATGATTAACTCTTATAAGAAAAGACGAGAGGTTATAAAAGAGTATTATAATAAGTCTGGCCATCGAGATAAAGAAAGTACTTATTCGCGAATCGTTATAAAATATTTCTAAAAAAGATGTTTCACGGATTACGAGGCCTACGTTAAGAGCTGCTTTAAATATTAAATAAAAGCTACGAATAAATAAGAAGAAGCAATGCACTCTTTAATAACTGATAACCTTATATAAAAATAAGCTTTAGACGTTATTTATATACCGATAAACAGAGCTCATAAATATATAATAGTCAGAAGGAATAACTTCTCCGGATAGTGCAAGGCACGCTCTTTATTAAATCTCGAGGCTAAGTAAATCGCGGACTTTATTTAAGAGAATATTATTTACTGACACAGATTATTTAAGAAGTTAATAATAAACGGAGGCACGGAAAATATAAGGGAAGTGATTGATATCTTAAACCTTTACGGGATTTATCGTATTTAAGTCTTTATTTACTACTTTATAATAAACGGTATAATTAAGCGAAGACATAAGCCTTTGACTGATAGTCTTTTTAAAATGATTAAAAGAGAGAAGGATAAAAAGAAGTAAAGAACGTACTTTTATTCAGTTCTCTTTATTAACCGGACTATAACGAATAATATAACGGGGCATACTTTATTCTATTTAATATATAATAAAAAGGCTATTCTTTTAATAAAAGGGCGGTTCTTTACTTAACGGACATTAGATTAAAAAGGGGTTAAAACTCGGGCTGAATTGATTATTATACGAGTAAAACATTTTGAAATAAAAGCGGAAGACGTAGATAAAGTTATAATATAAAAGACAAAAAAGCGTTAAGAGAATAAAAACTACTTTAATAATAATTATATTATTCGAAAGACTGAGATCAAAGTAAAAGACTTAGTTTTACGGCACGATATTAATAAAGAAGTCAATATGTCTAATAAGTATAAGCTCGAATATAAATAAATAAGTCTTTATAAAGTTTAATATATCAACCCGGAATATAATACGTATCGGTTAATAGAAATAAATAACACTGTTTTAAAAGGGACATTCTTAAAGAGACGCTTAAAGAGGTTTGAATAATATAGAAGTTATTTATTCTTAGACTTTAAGAAAGAAAGTAAAAGAAAAGGCGAAAGAGGAGTTAAAGAGGATTTAAGTAATAACGATGACCGAAATGAATTAAGCGATTTAATTAAAAGAGTCGAGGTTATAAAAGAGATAGAAGTCGAAGGCGAAGTACCGGCTCAATCCGTTATTTAATTACCGGATATAATAAGTTAATAGCGTTAAAAATACTCACGAATAAAACCGTTAAAAGATAAAGAGACTTTCGGTTTAAAAGTTAAAGGAGTTTCGAGACTTATAATACGAAGATCGATTTGAAAGAATAATTAAAGAAGTGATTAAAAGCACTTAA
>Ga0302221_10003022_pt1 | contig 10277 bp, 4 predicted proteins | sample II_Palsa_E2_1_FD_193517 | JGI IMG/M metagenome (GOLD analysis project Ga0302221, IMG submission 193517) | Peat permafrost microbial communities from Stordalen Mire near Abisko, Sweden - II_Palsa_E2_1 | ecosystem: Environmental > Terrestrial > Soil > Palsa > Peat permafrost | place: Sweden...
AATATTATATTTATATATATATATATATATTTATATTAAAATTTTTAAATATTTTATTAATTAAAAAATAAAAATAAAATTTATAATAATTATAAATTTATTAATATTTTATTTATTATTAATAATAATTTTAAATTCTTTTATTAATTTTTATTATTATAATAAAGTAATTAAATAATTTTTTTATTATTAATCTTTAAATAAATTTAATTTATTTTTTTTTTTAAATTTATTTATTTTTTAAACTTTTAATTTTTTTTTTACAATATTAAAAAAACTAAAATAATAAAATTATATAATTTATAAATTTTAATTTTTTTAAAACTTTATATTTTAATTTTAATTAAATATTTTTAAAAAATAATAAATTTATATATTATTTAAAATATAAAATAAAATAAAGTTATTTATTTTAAAATAATTTTAAAGTTTAAATTTTATTATTTATAATAAAACCTAAAGGGGTTTATTAGTTAGATATCACGTGTCCCTTTCTCTATCAGTATTAGTTATTCTGAATAGGGATTAAGTTAGTTCAGCTATATTTAAGGTCCCTGAACGACTACCTACTTTCCTCCTTAGACAAATCAATCAATAATATCAAAACCCTTATATTTCAAGCTTCACCACATGCTTGTTGAACTCCTTTAACTGCAACTGTTATCCTTGCAGTCGTAATACGAGCTGTTTAAACTATATAGCCTTAAAAGGTGTACTGAACAGAAGAGGGGCTAGGGAAAGTCACTCCGCCGAAGTGCGGAGAAGTCTACAGAGCCTATTCCCTTCTACCAATACTTTTGGAGCCCCTGTGCTCCAGTGAGAGCGGTCCGATCCGTAAGAGGGTAACTCCGCTGTTTTCAAAACATAGGATTAAGCTTCAACCAGAGACAGAGGAGAGTTTAATAGAAATTGCGAGTATGAGACTTTTGAGGCCATCAAAGACATTTGAATGGGACTTTTGGTGGAGATAATATATCTCGGAGAAGCTGGGTTTACGGTGTGTTAAAAGAGGATAGAATCTAAAGAGTTTCAACATCTGATGCTTCGTGAGCTATTTTCTGTGTGCAGACTGGAATGATGATATTTCATAAACCAAATTAACCTGTGAAACCACTCTCATACTAAAAGGAAGGCTAGTTGAAACATCCGAGTCTGCAGGTCATTGCACTCCGAAGAAATACTAAAAAGGAGGAAAACAGTTATAAACAACAAATATCCCCGCTCCACTCCCGAAATTAGCAGCAGTAAGCGCTGATTGTGTTGTTGGCCATACCATCTTGAACATGAACCCAATAATGCCAGAAACCGGAGTTACATTGGGATTTTTAATGTCAATCCCTTGAATGAGGCCACATTCTCCAGGATTAAGAGAAAAAGTGTTGCTACCTGGGGTATCATATAAATTCCCACCAATGATGTTGTCCCAATTCCAGTATTTAGGTAGTGTAATGTCATTGCCGATGGCAGCGAGAGGGTAGGCTCGAAGGATTGGTGGCTGACTGAGCCCGATGGTGTAGAAAATATTGTAGTTTTCGGGAAAGCAGAAAACTAATTCTGGTTCGGCTCCTGTAGCAAAAGCGGCAGGTGGAAGGTTGAATTGAGCCACCTCATAGACTTGATTGAATAACCCTTTCGAGAACTTAACATATGTGCAGGCACCCAAGTTATTGGATCGAAAGAAACAATATGAAATCTTGAGATAAACGGTGGCCTACCTGTACCAGCCTCGTATTCTTGCATGAGAAAAAACGATGGAAGATCGTTTGTTTCAACAGCTGTAGGATCACCCTCCCAGATTGTCTGAAGGTATGTTGGGGCAACGGTAGAGCATGATCGAGGAGCTAGCCTGACAGGAGAGGGGGACGCGATGGTGAGAGTGAGGAAGCTTGCGATAAGAATGAACACATTTGAGTAATGCATTGTTAACGAGGTTCAAGGAGAATTATAACTTCTTGGCAATTCCTTGATGTATTACAAAACAAGATATTGAACCTGGGTGCGGATAGACATGCCAAGCACTTTTCGATAGCGGGGTATTGACTCCGTATTAAGTATTGCAGTATACTAAATGATTGGAGACAAAATATTGAGCATGTAGAAGCCACAAAGTCGATAGGCCCGATAGATATGGCTTTCAGCTATAGTCCCCTAGGTTGTAATCACACATGCCGTAAAGCTGAACTGCAATATGTCGGCGCACCGTTTCCCACCCGTTATTCGGAATACGTTCCATCCACTCATCGGGTTTGAGACCAACGCCATGCATCGAATGGTTACGTGCTTCCTTTCGCATTTCTACCGATCCGCCATTCATCTCGCACGTACACGTTTGAAACCAGAACAACGATGGCAGACTCAGCACTTAAACTTTTCATGCTCTCAACTACCTAAGTATGTAAGTATAGAGTAGTAGCTTTCATCGTGCGAATGAGCGGCTAATAATCCAACACTTCATTTCTCCTGTTTAGATTTTGCTTCTCGTGATATTCGTGGAATTCTCGTGTTCTGGCTTCCTTCCCTGACATCAACTATGCTTTGCCTCAGAGCTTTTAGCTGATGGCTTCAAAAGGGTAACCTCGGCTTGAGGAATAAGCTGATGTGACGTGTTAATTGGTGAGTGGAGATAAATGAGCTGAGGGGTCAGCTGGCGGTAGATGTTGCTCGGGTTACACGTAACGCTGAAATCCGAACTCTTGCAGAGCCCATGACCTCTAGCAGAGTGGTATGAGTTTGAGAAACGCCTAACCCCGGCCGAAGGATTAAGCTGTTGTGACGAATTGGTTGGTGAGTGGAGATAAATAAGCTGAGGGGTCAGGTGGCGGTAGGTGCTGCTCGGGTTACACGTAAGGCTGATCTCCGAACTCTTGCAGAGTCAATGACCTCCAACGGAGTGGTTTGAGTTTGAGAAACACCCTCAGACCAAATCCAAAACTTGACTCAATATAGGACCACTTATGGAAAGGAATTTCGCCGTACTGATCGAAATTCAAACTCACGTACCCAGGTGCTTCAATCAAGACCAAATCAACAAGAGCAGTGACGTTGAGTATGAAGCACGTAAAAAATAAATTTTATTCTCCGTCATAGTACATGGTTCGTACGCTGCTGACAGCGGAACAGCGGTCCTGTTCGGTCCAAAAAAAACCAGTCTGATAATGCTGCTCCACTCGCAGCAGATGTAAATAATAGGTGCAAGAGACGAAATCGGGACATTTTGAGCCTTGCAAAATTATGGAAGGGGAACATTGGGGTCCCGGGGATGTGTAAAAGAAAAGAACGACATCCATCGGAGTCTGCGCCGTAGGATTTGGGGCGATATTGATGCGGGCCAACCTCAAGGCCGGTCTCTCATCAAATGCACATTTCCCCGCATGACACTTCATGGGTTGAGTTGCTGATAATATAAAATTACCAACCTCAGAAGAGGCTAGTCTGACTAATGCCGAATGCCAATTGTGTATAAAAGAGAACCATATCAAAGGCTCGTACTGGCTAGGTTTCACCCCGATCTCAGCCGTACAGCATAACCAGAAGTGATGAAGGCCTGACGATCAACCAAATTTTTCTGCAGCAAAAGAATGTATCAAGTGTAAGTACAGTAGATATCTGTTGAGGAATACATATCAGATGAACTTCCATAGAAGTGAACCCTGAACGGCTTAATTGAAAGAGGATTTGCTTACTGCAGCACTGCTGGAGGAATTTCACTCACTGTGACATAGCCCCTGATTGTGCCTCCGGAGCTGGGGGAGGCGCATCTCTAAAAGGAACGCTTAGCCAGTGGTTGGAAGAAGCCTACTGGAACAGAGGTATTTTCAGGGTAGTAAACGAGCGTCTGAAGAGGGAGAGATTCTCGCCAAACGCCGCCAGCCATGTCACTCACCTCAACAGATGAGTACCCTTAATGTACGTAACCTACCCCTCTGATGCCTCCTTATATTGGTGATCCCGCTTTTTTATCGTCGTATTTACCAGACCGACAATCCAGCTGCGCCTCTTAGGCCCTTTCAGGTACCCATCGCGCTGTGAAATAAGAATTAATCACTGTCACTTAAATGTCCGTTGTTACTTTTTCGGCTTGCTGTCATTCCGACGAGACTTATCTAACTGACTTTTGACTCTAAGGCCCACTCAAATCTTTGAACTTCAAGGGCATTCAAGTATAATAGTGGATGTTGTAAGGGAGTATTCGAAGAGGATCATGGGAGGAAGAAAATTAGCTTCTAGTTCAAAGCGCAGTAATCATATTCCCGTTTCTCGTCACCAGAGCTTCAAGTGTACCCAGGCTCCGAGGGTTCGAGTTCACTGCGCCTTCATCATATTGTTTGGAATTAGTTGCAAGGACAGAATGAAAATAAATTTGGATCTGAGAACAAAAGAATCTTGCTCGAGTGCTCCAGTCAAGCAGCTATGGAATCCTGCAACATCAAGAGCATAACGCAAAGCCATGCATGGCTGCCTGGTGAGGGAGCAAAAAGTGCTGTGGCTCATTGCCAGAGCTAAGCTTCCTCGGCTATAGCTTCGGCATGTCGGTTAGGAGAGTTGCTTTAGTTCGCCTAAAGACATAAAGTGGTGCTTATATACATCAGCAAAGAGTCAATTAGAGTGATACCTAATGTTATCTAAAACACTAACAAGACGGGTTATATAGTCTTTTTAATCCTAATCGCTTAAAGATAAGTTTTCATTAATCTTTCACTATTAGTAAATAATAAATAAAGAATAATACTTAATATTATCTTAAATACAAGATAGGTCACATGATTTTTTTAAGCTTAATCGCTTAAAGATATTCATTAGTTTTTTTTAAATATAAATAAAAAATAAATTAAATTAAAGTTTATTTTTATATTATTAATAAATAATAATAAAAATTAATATAATATTTAATTTATTTTATAACTTAAAGTATTAAATTAATTTTTTTTTATATAATAAATAAATAAATAAATAAATAAATAAATAAATAAATAAATAAATAAATAAATAAATAAATAAATAAATAAATAAATAAATAAATAAATAAATAAATAAATAAATAAATAATAATTTAAAGATATATAAAAATATTAAAAAAAAATTTAAAAAATAAAATATATATTTTTAATAATATAAAGTTATTTTTTATTAATTATATTTAATTAAAATTAATCTAAAATCTTTTTAAATTATATAAAGTACTTAAAAAATATTTATATTTATACTTAAAAGTTTAATTAATTAATATAAATTATTATTATAAATAAAAAACAATAAATTATATTTCCTTTACTTTATACTTAAATATCTAAAAGAAAGGAGTATATTCTAAAGTTTAAATAAACTTAATATAAAGACAAAGGAAAGAAAAGCAGGGACGCCCTGCTTTATCAAGATATATTCCACTAAGATGCTCCCTCTAATTTTAGCTGTGGGGTGCAAAAAGTGCTCATAGCAGGACCAAAAACTGTGTTTAGGAGCATAAGTGAAGGTAGCTGGAAAGATACTGTATATATAGTCTTTGAACAAGGTTGTGCTCAATCTTCTTTAATTAACCTCAAAGCAAACAGGGCTAGGTAGAAACTGGTAGGAGCCTACTTTAGTCAGATGCATTGTCAATATGTTCAAAATACCCTTTGCGTGCACTTTAAATAAGTGAATTGAGTCAGTGATCTGACGGTTACAAGAGCATGCGTCCGAGCTTTCGCTGTCAGCGTCTCGTCCGTTGTCAATTTTGGGCTCGCTGTCAATAACTCTCGGCTGTTTTTTGTTGGTCCTATAATCAAGACCTCCCTATCATGCAGTACCTGACCTGCTAATTGGAAAGAGGGTTTAAAGTTAGCTCGCTCGACTCAAGTCACTTTGCAAGGCGTCGTCTTCGAAAGAAGCACCCGGTCCTCCTTGGGGTTTTGAGAAAATCCATGAGACTGTGTTGCATTGGATCAAATGGAGGTTTACCCTCAATATATAGGAAATTAGGCCTTACTAAAGTGCTGATCCCGGATTCTGGAGATTTTAGACTTTGGAGCCGCCAGATCCCTTTTAGAAGCTACTTCTAGATTGGAGAGCAGCGTCAACTGCACTCGTATTTGCAGAGCAGCCTTGAAATCTGTATAGACTTATAAAAGCTTTTTCTGACCTCCTTGACACTGGTTTCTGACATACTCCTGTACCAACGAGCCGCTTGAGCCACCCTCTGAAAGAAAAGAAATGAAGCTTACGAGATCATACATGCTACAACGGGAGCATCTCTCAATGTCGGAGTCAAGCATAAAATGTCAAGCATGGAGAATACCTACAATCTTAGGCTCAAATTATTGACGCTTGCCATAAGAATTTTAAGGAGGCGCCCAAAAGCGCACTAACAACAACAAACCTCTATAAATCCGGCAATGAGAACCGCATTTAATGACAGCGAGTCTACGTTTATTTATTCAAGAAGCTCTTCTCTCTTCACTTCATCCAGTATTCAAGAAACGCAGCTGCAAACCAGGGTACTATTAAAGCCCGATGCGATTCTTTGCTGGGTTCACGGGACTCAACGTACTTAACATGCTTAGAGTGCCCGTAGATGACTAATTGTCTTGTATAAGCTCAAAAATGACCCCTAACTCAATTCTTATATAACCTAGGAACCCTCATCTCGTTTATCTGATTTTAGATGCAAAATAACAACAATAGAATTGCGGGATTGGGGGATCTTCGTCACGGCTCTTTTTCCAACACAAATCATTCACCTTAGTATCCTGTAACCACTTTTTCACATATCACGATTACTGATGACAATCGACGACTAGAAGATTACTATGGTATTACACCAAGACCAAAGGAGGTGCATTGGAAGAAGGCTCACCACGAAGCTTTACCGCATTCAGATAATGGCAAACGAAGATAATGGCGCGATATAACGTATTTCGAGAAGAGTATTTCAGCATCTCAAACCTGACACCAAGCAAAGCATGGACAACAAAAGGCGAACTCCGTTCACTTGAACAACTCACACTCCTCTACTCTAATCCCACAAAACAAGGACAGCACTGACACACTAGGTATCTTTGGACTAGGAGCACAACTTGGCAGCAGAAAACTTCCTTCCGGCCCGATTTGCACAGTCCGACATTTTGTTGTTTTGTGCTGGGCCGTCACCTTTACTGCTTTCTTTTATACCTTGCACCCCTCATTGCCGTAATAATCCTTCTCGCGGAATCGGGAATGAAAAACTAAAATCGATAATCGAAGGGTTAAGTGAGTGTTTTTTGCATATTGGTTTCGCGTTTTGCCTTATTGAAAAGAGAAGGATATAGTGTAAGGAGGGAAACAGGTACTTAAGCCTTCTCTGCTATCTTCCTCTCTTCCACTCTTCACCTACCCAGGTGATCGACCAACAGTGTGCTTGCTCTTCGTGGTGCCTAATCAAATCTTCCTGCAATGCGTAGACAGGTGAGTGAATAAAGATACCACGGGAAATAGAGTCCATTAAATCGAAGCGGTTCGAGGGAACAAGCCGGTTACTCATAGTCCTTTGAGTAAAGATGAAAATGTCATTGACAGCAACAGAATAATGACAACACACCTTATGTTCAACTCTTATAACTACCGTCTTTCTCTTCCTCACTTCGTATCTAACTGACGCTCCTGCGTCACTTCTTAACGATCACTGTATAAAACTTCGATTACCATTCGTGTAGCCTCCCACAAATAAAATGACTTGATCCGTGGACGTACTTGTGTCGCGCATGATTTCTTTTAAGTTCTCGCCTGAGAGCTTTCTATGGATCATGGAAGACGCTGGTTTATATAATTCAAAATACGTACTAAAGTTTAAGAGCAAGAGCCAGAAGGAACGAAGGGCAGTAGTTGAATATTTATTTCTATTAGTTGACATGCTAGAAAGGGAGTATGTAAATTAATTAGCGAGAAAAGCGGTATAAATCCTCTTCTATCTAATTTGCACTCTACAAACCTATGAACAGGACCAATGATGAACGTTTTCTGTACGGTGATCCATAATCTTTGAAAATAAGAAGGCGAGGCAAAGATAGTACGAGTTGACGATAACTTCACTTAAAGTAATAAACAAGGGGGAAATAAGGGGCGGGAATCGCACTCTGATTTCTCCAAACCAGATTTGACAACAAGCAAAACATTAACAACAAGCCCAACTTCTGTTTACTCGAATAACCTCTTCTTAATCCCCAATCAAGCAAGTCAAGAAACGCATTCGTCGACTATGAGCACTCATCAAACTAACTAGAATAGAACCTAGCAATAAGCTCTTTTTCCCGATAGGATGTGCTAAGCCATTTGTTGTGTATGTCTTGTGTAGGACTTGACCCGACGAGGCCTTGCTTATATGCTCGGCAATTTCCCATCTTGCACCAAGCGAAAGTAGATAACAAGAGAGTCAAGTGGATGTTTACCTATACTAGTATCATTATTCTGCTTTACCGGTGCCTAAAGAAAGGATACGGTGAAATCTTGAGCAAGAGGCAAGAGAAGGAGTATTTAACCCCCGCTTCCTAAACATCCCACTCTCTATAAGGAAATCCCAATCATCGAATCGTATTCTTGAGATCCTGTTCTTCGTTTCTGTACAGAAATGGTCTTTAGGGTTGTTAAAATAGGCCGCGTCGAAATTGGCGCTTCACTGCATTGCTCCAAACTGAGGGTCTACGAAGATTAATTTCAAAGCGTTAGGCAAGATCAAACGAACTTGATAGCATAAGCTGGAATGACAACAATACACCCACCGCATCTCCTCCTTATCCACCTCCCTTGCCGTTCACCCCCTATCACCGTCCCTTCTATAAATCTACTTTGTTCTAATTCATGTATCTCAACCCTTGCTTTTATAGCAACCTCTCGGAATTCGTGAACATAAGATGCGTATCCAATGGGTGTATAGTTAAAGGGCATTTGGTGGCTGGATAGGTCACGTGCGAATATTCCTTTTGGAGAACTCGTTTAGAAGTCGCTGCCTAAGCTGAATGAATGGAGCCTTACGGTCAACCTCACCTGAAGTTCATGAAATCTTATAAGATCCCCTTATCCTCATCCCCTTTTAATTCACATATCACACTTTTGGCCCCAGTATTTTTCCTTGGACACTCATGTAAAGCCCCTTAATTTACTGAGCTCGCTAATAGAAGATCTGAAGTCGGTATATCTTAGGTCTTAAAGAGCTTCACGCAAAGAAATAAAGTTGACTGGCCTGATTTCAAGTATTGCTGGTATATAGGCGGGTTTTTAAATAGTGCAAGATTATATTTGATCAGAAAGTTTGTCGTGACGGTATAGCGTTGTAATACAAGCATAAAATATAAATTATAGATTAAGAAACTAGTATCTAACAAAAGATAGCGTGCTAGGTACGGGTTGCGGGCTAGGCGGTTTAAGTAGTTTTGGGGGTGGGCCGCGCATAGCGGTAAGTATAGCGGAAGTCCAATGCAATAAGTAAGGATATATTTTTTAAGCGATAAGCAAGACAAGGGATTAAGTAATGAGAGTGGCATTACGTCTTGTATTTAGAGAAGTAAGAGCGAGTAAAGCAGTAAAATAACTTATAATAAAGTATTTATTTTAATAAAAAAAATATAAAATCGACTCTCTTTTTAAAAACACTTAATACTTTAAAATAATTTCGCGAATTATTATAAAGAATTTTAATTATTTTTTTATTATATTTATATTTATTAATATATTAATTAAATTTAAAATTATATTAAAGAATATATTATATTTTATATATCGTGTATAATATATATAAATATTCTTTATTTTTTAAAATATAATAATATTATTTTAATTTTTATTAAATATTAATTTTTTTTTTATAAAAAAAAAATAAAAAAATAATAATAATAAATTTAATTTAAAATTCTTTTTTATAAAATTAAAATATTATATTAAAAATATTAATTATTATAATTTATTAAAATATTAATATTATAATACTTAAATTAATATTTATATTAATTTTAATTAAATTTTTTTTATATATATTTTATATTTTAATTTTTAATAATTTTATAAAATTTATTTTTTATTTAATTAATTAAATTAAAAAATTTAATATAATTAATAATAAATTAAATATTATTATTAAATATATTTTTATTTTTATTATATAATTAAATATATAAAAAAAAATATAAAATATATTTTTAAATAATAATAAATATTAATTTTAAAATTAAATTATATTTTATATTTTATTTATTATTTAAAAATTTATAATATTTAAAAATAAAATTATATTTATTATTAATTAAATATAATAAAAAAGATTTTAATTATTA
>Ga0302221_10003025_pt1 | contig 10275 bp, 2 predicted proteins | sample II_Palsa_E2_1_FD_193517 | JGI IMG/M metagenome (GOLD analysis project Ga0302221, IMG submission 193517) | Peat permafrost microbial communities from Stordalen Mire near Abisko, Sweden - II_Palsa_E2_1 | ecosystem: Environmental > Terrestrial > Soil > Palsa > Peat permafrost | place: Sweden...
TGGAAAATTTAGAAGGCACTCATCTGAAGATGAGTGCTTTTTAGGATAAGGTTGAAGCATTTCGTTCAGGAGGGATCGCGGGGAGGTTGCCGGAAAGATTGAATTGGAGGTCGGTCCTACAATAACCGAAGTCCCGCATCAAAACACGCGTTCCCCACCAAAACTAGCGAGAACACCTACTTTTTAAAATTTAATAACTTAATAACTAATATAGCTATGAATATGAAATTTAAACACTTACTTAATAATCACTCTACTTTAATACTTTATAAATAAGAATTAAATAATATATATACTAAGCTTATTAATTCCTTAATTAAAAAGTAAAGATTTTAAAGGATTTTTCTTTAATAGCTTTATAAATAATAAAGCTTACACAAAGAAACAAAAAGTAATTTCTGATATTATATACTTAAAAGTATTAATTTAAGCTTTACTTATAAATTATAAATTATATTTATTAAACTTTTATTAAAAGCTTACTTTAATTATATAATTATATATATATAATATAAGTTTATATAAATTGAATAAGTATTTTTTAGTCTATTAAATGTAATAGAGCTTTAAAATTCTTTAAAAATTGTTTTTATACTTTTAAAATAGGATTTATTAGATAAAGTTATAAAAAACTTAAAAGAAAATATGTCACGGGTTCAAAACAATTATAAAATTTGAATTAATCCTCAAATACAAGAAGATTAAACTAAAGAAGAAAGAAAGCTAGAAGGAAGAGCTTTTCCTGGGGATAAGGCCTTTGTATGAGGGTTGGCATAGCAACCTAAGCGAATCGCACGTGCCAAAGCACTAACACTACCAACTGTCACGAATTGTCACAAAGTGATTGCATTGCAGTGGTGGTAAAGAGCTTGCATTGGAATTTAGAGCTGAAAACCGGGTTTTGTGGCCCGCACACGCGCTAAGCACGTGCAGGCATGCCACGTGACTGGCATGCTGTAACACAAATGCCAGCTTCTGGGCCTAGAATGGAAGGCAAAGTGTTGTGGCAACAAGAAGGCACGTGGCATAGCATATGCAGCATAAGCAATACCTAAAAGTAGCTTCTTGATAAATATAATAAGAATCATCCTTAATTACAACCAACAACCCCACAAATAGTAGCAATGCTAGTTGCACTATTACTATAAGCTTTATTTAAGCTTTACAACATTATACTCAACCTCTATTTTTGGTTTAAAAGCCCACTTGCTACACGCTTAGCATAATTCACAACTCGGGTATATAACTCACTATTCCTATTAACTATTAATAGACAAGTTATCAAACAATATTATCGAAAAAGCTTACCAATTTTGCTATTTCCTTGCAACAAACTATACTATATTTAAAGAGATTAGCATAAACAAGCGCAAAGCAGTTAAACAAATCACTACAAGTTACCCTTAGCAAAAAGTGTTAATATTATTAGTTTTATCAGTTTCTTTAAAAAGCTAATGCCCTTAAAGCTTTATGCATTTCTTGCTAATTAAGCAATTAATAAATTGCTATTCAAGAAAGCTTTGCAAGAATTCTTTATACAAATATAGCAAATTCCCAAGTTCTTAACTCCATTATCTTAATTTTAATTCCCGAGACCCTTAGCAAATTTGGCAAAAGTGTTTTATACTTATACTTTATTAACTAGTAAATTATTTACTAGCTTAGCTGCAAGTAGCAATAAAAGAAAGGAACATTTGCAAAGGAATTTACAAGAAACAAAATTAGACAAAATAAAGGAAATACTTAAGAATCCTTTGCAAAATATAATAAAGGACAATCTCTTTAAAAGCAATATAAAAACAATAATTTAAAATGCTATTTATTCGCATCCTCCATCACACTTCACTGGGGCCTAAGGACGTAGATTCCTTTTTAGCAGAACAGCTAACTTAGGGGGAGCCTCTGATTGGATGATCGAGGGCCCCCGGGCTGCCTTACTCAACTCAATTAAGAGGCTATTGACCAGATATATACAAAATGTGTAAGGAAATAAGTGCATATCTTACAGGTAAAGCAGGGTTTTCGGAAACAAGAGGTGTAGATGTTGGTGTATACTTTATAATGTGAGGCAAGAGAAAAGGGGATGGCGGCAGGCTAAGATTGCGCTATGATTCCGATGCAAATGATAATAAGGAAGAGCAGCAAGAAGAGGCGATTTCCTATACAAATACTCCGTCGTTCGCTGCCCGGGAGCATGCCTCGTCGCTTATATAAAACACATCATTAATGTTGCTTTTGCAAGGCATAACACAAATTTACTAGCCTTACCCTTACTTGCTATTGCTAAGCAAGCAAATTTTATAAATACTTAATAAAAAGTAGCAAATATGAGTTTCTTTAATTTAAATCTCTTTAAATTAAAGGGAGAAGATAATTGTATTATTATTAAAAATAACACTTGCTAGCAAAATATATACTTGTTTACAAATATTATACAAAATAATGCTATAAGTAAATAAGCTACAATTGTGTAGCAAAATCTTATTATATATTTGCAAAGCTTAACACTAAAATAGTATATTAGTAAACTTAATAAGCTTTAATGCGCAAGACTCAAGTTCTTTCAAAATAAGGTTAAGCAATAAATAAAAGCTTTAATTTAACACTTTAAAGATGCTTTATTTATAGCCCTTAAAAAGCTTTAAATAGAAAAGTATACTAAAAATAATATCAAAAATAGCAAGAATATCTGCTTTTATATTATATTAATTATATAATATATTAAAGTAGCCAAGTTCGAGAAACTAATGCAGCAATTATCTTAAGTATAAAATAACTTAAATTCTAAACTTAAAGTTTATATTAATAGACGTATTAAAAATACTACTCTTAAATAGTTTATAAACAAAGTATTAGCAAAGCAAAACTTGTAAGCTAATATATATTATATATATAATAAATAAGCTCTAATAAGGTTTAATTGACAATTAAAAGGCAACTTATAGCTTTTATATCAAAAATATAATAATTGCAATTAGAATTATTAAGTAGTTTAACCTTTTTATTCAAATATATACTTTTACCTCTAATATCCCTTTTTAAACTTTAAGCTTTAAAGGCAATAGCTATTAAATACTTCCCAAAACTTTACTAATTTAATGCAAAAGAATAATTTGAAAACCTTACTTTTGTTTTGTTTATATTTACAACTAATTATAAGATTTGTAAAGGACAAAAAAAGCAAAGAAAAGCATATTTGCTTTAATTTATTATCCTTAAAAGACAATTTTAACAGCAATCTACATTATTAACACTTTTAAATATTTGACAATAAAAATATAATAAAGGACAATTACTTTAATATTGCTGCAAAATACAAAAACTAATATAATAAAGAGTTTTAAAATATAAAAGTATATATTTAAAAGAGATTAACCTTACTTGTAAGCTAAAAGATAATATATATATTGCAATTTTATTAATAGCAATAGCTAAACTTATACTTATTTGCAAGAAGTGCAAAACTAGTTTTAAATCTAAAAATAAGCTCTTTAAATATATATTTTCAAATATATACTTGCCTTTAATTTATAAAGCAAATAAGATTATTAGTTATAACTTTTTAAGCTTTAATATAATTATAGCAAATCTTATACAAATATTAACAACTAATAATATTATTAGCTATAAGTATGTAATTATAAGTATTAAGCTTTTACTTAATAGCAAAGCCTTTCAAATTTTTGTTAACACTAGCTGCTTTAAACTATTAATAAATTGTAAATAGCTATCTTAAAACCTATTAGCAAAGATTGAGAAGATAAAGGGAATTATAATTAAAGGTATTAATTTTATTTAAAAACTATAAAGCTTAGTTACTTTTAATATATATATTTGAAGAGATATTAAAAGCAAATTTATATTTGGCAAAGTTATAATTAATATATAAATAACAAATAACTTTAAGCTTTTGCTTTTATTAAGTAATAAGTTCCTTTTGCTATATTAAGCAATAATTAACTTGCTAGCAAATACTATTTCCTTTAGCACTATTTGCAATTTGTTGGTCCTTATTAATATATATATTTGTAGCTAGAAAGTTATATATAAGGTCCTTTTTAAGAGTATAATTGTTATTTCTCCCAAATCAACAATTTACTTTAATATTACTTGTATTATACTACTAGCAAGGCATAACTATATTATAAATACTTGCTATACAAGAGTTTATAATACATTAATAGATTATAGCAACCCTGTAATATATATAAATATTATAAGTAAAGCGCAAACAATTGCTTGCTATATAAGAGTTAATATAATTTAAAAGTTTAAAGAAAAAAGCTACTACTTTGTAAATCTTGTTAAACTTAAAGAAATTGACAATAAGGATATACTTGCTTTATTTCTTATAATTATTAAAGGCATAAGAATTATAAAGCCAACTAAGATAGCTAAAAAGGTCTTTAATAATAAAGTCTATATATATACCAAGGACCTTATACTTGCAAAATGCATTAAAGCTATAATAGTCAAGTTTCAAGACTATTAAGAGGATAATAAGTCTCTTATTCTTGTTCCCGAAAACAAGTATATAAAAATCTTATTTATTAATAGCTAATATAATAAAAAGATTAAGTGCAAAATATACTTAATAAAAATTTGCAATTAACAAGTTATTAATAAGGTTTTTAACAATTTTTATGCTTAAAATAAGATATACTTTGCAAAAGGGGCAATGCTATTTAGCTAGCTAGTTTTTGTTATTTAGAGAAATATTAGCAACAAGCTAAAAAGCTATTTAGTTATTAATTTTAAAGTGCTAAGTAGCTTTAAAATCCTAAATAATTACTTTATACCTTCGTAGCAAGATATAATTAATGCTTTATAAAGAGCTAGGTATATTTTAGTTATAAATGCTTTGTTATTCTTCTACTAGTTCTTTATAAAAAAAAGAACATTAAAAGCGTTTTATAATAATCTCTTATTATAGCTAAAAAAAACATTACAAAGTTACACTAATAAGTCATTATAAGTCTTTAGCATATATATAGCGCTTTATAGATTATCTTTTAAAGGAGTATAGCCATTTTTGTTGCTATTTTATTAACAATATTATAGTCTTTTTTAAGATATAAGAAAAGTATCTTTAGCACTTGCAAATAATCTTTAATTTATTTTAAGAAAAATTCATTTTACTTTTAAAGAAGAAGATATTTTTTAAGCTATCCCTCAATTAAGTTGCTAAGCTATTAAGTTAATAGTTTTAGTATAAGTATAATAAAAGAATATATAATAGCAATAAAAGCTTTGTAATTTCCCGAGAACCGGTAATAACTTAAGCATTTTATTAAAATAGCTAATTAGCTTTGCTAATATATATTATATTATACTAAAATAATTGAACCTTTGCAAAACAAAAAGACAAAACTACTTGCTATTAAGCGTAAATAAGGAGCTATAAGCGTAAAAAGAAAAGGATATATAATATATATAAAATAGGAACCAACTAAGAAAGAAAAGGCTTTATTTTAATTAGTTAAAAGCTACTTGTTAAACTTTAAGATATTAGTTTACTTTGATCTAAAAAGGCAATTAAACTTTAAAATTAATAAATTAAACAAGAAAAGCTTTAGCATTTTTGTCTTTTATCTTAAATAAGAATATATAATTTTTGCAAATCTTAGCAATATTGCATTTATTATTATATAGCTAGTCCTATTTCTTAGCAAATTGCTAAGCTTAGTAGAAAATAATTATAAGTTTACAAAGCTTAAAGTAATATATTTATTATACGCATATTATAAACTACAAGTAATACTTTAATTAGCTTGTTATCTGGTTATAATTCTTATTAATTATACTATTATAAAGGGCATTTGCAATTAAATATCTTTTGTAACAAATAATGCTAGCAAAGCAAATATATATCTTATTATAGCTTTTTAGTATTTGTTTTAATATTAGCTTAATATTTGCTATATTTTTAGCAAATTGAACATTGTCCCAAATACCTCATCTTAACTTTTTGCAATTAAATCGCGTAATATTTTATAAGATAAAAAGTTTAATAATATATATACCTTTTTAGAAATATATATAAATAACAACTTTAAAGGCAAATTATATATAAGATATATAACAAATGTATACTTTGCTTGCATTTTGCATCTTTTAAGTTTTTAGATTAGCTTTTTAGGGGCAACTTTGCACTAAAAGTATATAATATTAATTTCGAGATAAAAAATGGCCTTTTATATTATATATTACTCTTTAAGCATTTGCATTTATATATTTCTAATATATATATAAAGATTTTACTATCTATTATATATAATAAGCACTATTTTAGCTTTAATTGCACTTATAATAAGCTTTGCAATTTTTGCATTTCACACTTAACAAAGAAAGTGCTTAAATATATTAAATATTATTTAAGCTATTTGTTAAATATAATGCTAAAGACTTGTCTAAATAAAGCATTATACCCTATCATTATAGCACTAATTTTATTTTATACTAGCTTTGCTAGATATTGTGTTATATTTGCTATAAGCTTTAAATAAATTTCAAGTGTTTAACTGTATAATAATAAATACATGCAAGTTTAGCAAGAAGTTGCTCTTAATTCCAAAGTATAATATATATAATGCTAAAGAATAAGCTACAATATTGCTTTGTTTGCTCTTGTTATATAATTAAGGAATTTTTAAAGCATTTATATCTAATTGCAATTTAAAGTTTATATTTGACTTATAAAAGGCAATTTGAGTACAAATAAATACAAAACTGCTATTCTTATAATATAGCACTTATAGTTTAATAGCCAATTAAAAATTAAAAATTAGCAAGTAAAGATTGCAATGCAATTTAAAATATACAAATTTCTAAATTAGCTATAATTTACAAGGGTAATCTTATTGCAAGTAGCCTTTAATAATGCCTTATATTAGCCAATTAGCTATAATCTAAACAAGATTATATAAAGAATAATGGCTAATATTGTGCTTTCTCTTCTTAGTCCCAAAGATAACAAAATCCTAGAAGCTATTCGAAATTTGAGGAGGATTAATACTAAGTTAGCTATCAAATTTTCTATAAATGCAACTAAAACATACTACCACTTTTACTATATTTTTATTAAATTAAATATTAATAATATAATTTACTTGAAGTTGCATAAAAGATATTACTTGCTTAATAAACCAAATTAGAAGATTTTAAAGCAAAGGACTAAACTATTTTATATTATAAAGAAAGTAGAAAAGCTGGCATATAAATTAAAGCTTCCCCTTTAATAAAGAATTTACTTTATTATTTCTATTATATATTTAATACTTGTACTAGATAGCAAGAATCCCTTTTAAAGGCTAATACCCAACATTTAAAAGCTAGTAGAGGCAAAAGGGAATAACAACAAATAAAAGACTTATAAGCTAAAACAAGTAATAAATTAGCAAATTATATAATATAGCAGCAAGAATTGCATTAAATACTTAATAAAATTTAAAGGCTATAGAAATTAATATAATAACTAATACTTGATAAAACTCCTTAAAAGTATTATAAAATTAGTAGTAAAATACAAGGAAAAGCTAGCTTTTTTATTAACACTACATTAAAGCTTATATACTTTAATAAAGCAATTATAAAGATTTATATAACTATTGCAATTGACTAATAGCATTCTAGTATTATTAACATTCAAAATAAGGTTTTGCTAAAATTATTTACACTTAAATCAAGCATAACTTGTATCCTTTTTCTTTTATTAATAGCTTAACAAGTTATTTCTCCTTTTTAAGTATTTATACTTGCTTTTGCATACATTTACATTATTTGTCTCTTATATGCAATAACAAAGAAGCAAGCAAAGTTACTAATAATATATTTATTATAATATATAAGTTAATACAAGTTTGCAATTTGCCAAGCAACTTGTTTTATTTAAAGAGAAGTCTTGTAGCTAATAAAGCGCATTTTATATACTTTAAAACTTATATGCAGCACAACTTATAAATTAACCCTTACTTTGTTAAAGATTATCTATATTTGTTTACAAAGCGCAAGTTAGCAAAGCATAAAAAGAACTTTATCAAAATTGCCACTTAAGCAAAAACACAAATATTATCCTCTTTACTAGCTAATATTATAAGTGCTATAAAAGATAAAAGGAAGCTTAGCTGCCCGAAAAAGGTTGTAAGAGCAAGCAAAATTATTAATATGCTACAAAAGCTTATAAAGGAGCCCAAAAGTGAGCTAAAGAAAGTTTAACAAGTTATAAGCCTTTTTAACTCTAATAACAAAGAAATTAGTAAAAAGATACTTGTGCTTAATTAACTAGCTATACCCTTTAAAAGTAAAGCTTATTAATATATATCTTATACTATAAATTTAAGTATATAACCCTAAAAGAGCAATTTAGAAAAGATTAAAATATATATAAGTAGCAAATTTACTATAGCTTAAAAGTGTAAAATTGCTAGGTTTAAGAGGAAGAAGGGCAAAAAGAAGACAATAAAGATTAAGGAGAAAAAAGTTGCTATATTATTAATTGCATTGCTTTTTAAAGATTTTGACTATTCTCTTTTAGACAACTCTGGTTTTATTGCTTTTATGCTATTTGCCAAGTTATTATTTAAACTAAAGATATTATTATTTAAAAAGCATTTGCGACAAGATCCTTTTATTAGTATAATACTTATACCAAATAAAGTATATTTAATCCTTGACTATTGCAAAGAAAGAATACTGTCCAAGAAACACAAGCATTATGAAGCATATTATTAAAGCATTTGGTAGTTAGGGTTCTCTTGATATATAGCAGCATAGTGTAGTAGTGTAGGCAAGGCGATACAACCAAATGAATAGAGGGAGTGCAAATGGTGATGCATTTGTTGACTGAAGAACTAAGTGTACAAGTGTCCTAAATCGCGATATATATGTTCCTTCGCGTAGATCACGTGCAGTGCCACGTGACCCCGGCACAATAGGCATTATAGCAATTTACAATTTCCCTAGCAGTTTTATGCACATTTTCCTTGTTTCTGCAAAAGATCCTTTGCATTTTTTTAATACAAGTTTTCCTTGTTTTCAATAAGTTTTATAATTGCACAAGGGCATGCAATGTTCTCAGGGGTGGCAATTGTTGTAGCAACGGGAAGGCACGTGGCACGGCACATGCAGCATAAGCGATACTTAAAAGTAGCTTCTTGATAGATACAATAAGAATCATCCTTGATTACAGCCAACAACCCCACACAAAGGTAGAAGGGTCTCTTATTCGACTATTGTGGCGGGGCGCCAAGGAGACTGCTGAATTCTGTCGATTTTGGAGGTTTTCAGAGGTTCTCTACTAGTGCTACACGTGTCTGGAATGGAGGTATAATTGCTGGGTTTTTGTAGCTAGACATGCATCACTCCTAATCATCCATACATATGCACACACATCACTTAATAATCGTTTATTCGTTGCTTGTTTATGCGTTCTGCTTTTGCTTTATGATTACAATTGGTTCTTGCATGCTTTAGTTGTTTCTTTTGTTATTGCTTTATACCTACATATGCGTTTACTTATTTCTTGCTTGCTTGGTATCCGAGAGACGTTCTTGTAGGGCCTTTTCTTCTAGCTGAGGTTCGCCCCCCTACACTATTTAAAGCTAAGGAAGCAGGAAGCATAAAGCTCTAGCATGCTTAAATATCCTAGGTTCGCCAACCTAGCCTAATCGGGAATAGCGCTGCACGTGCTAGCGCAGAACCGTAACACTAACCTAGGGTCTAAACCCTTACAAAATATTTTTTAAAAATAAGAAAAAGTATTTTTATAAATTTTTCTTTAATATATAATACTTTTATATATATATAAACTTATATAAAAGTATTTTAAACTTACATATATTAATTTAATATTTAATAAGCTTATTAAATATACTTTTATATTATTTATACTTTCATTATATAATATAATTATAAAAACTATAAGATATTAAATTATATAAGAGCTCTTATATGCCGTTTATATAATATAACTTAAACTTTAAATTTCTACTAATATTTATTTAAATAGTTTAAAAAATAACATTTAAAAATCTCAAAAAATATTATTTTATTTTTTAAAAAAAGATTTATACTATATAATATAAATTTTTATTGTACGTTTTAATACTTATATAATATTTAAATAAATTCTAGTTATTATTAAAAGATTATTTATTAATTAAAGCGTTATAAGTTAAGATATTAATTATTGAAATCGAGGCGTTTAGACGGGTTTTGGTTGCGATTTCGCGTGTTTTGATACGGGATCTCGGTTATAGTCTCTGTGCATGCGATATC
>Ga0302221_10003027_pt1 | contig 10269 bp, 11 predicted proteins | sample II_Palsa_E2_1_FD_193517 | JGI IMG/M metagenome (GOLD analysis project Ga0302221, IMG submission 193517) | Peat permafrost microbial communities from Stordalen Mire near Abisko, Sweden - II_Palsa_E2_1 | ecosystem: Environmental > Terrestrial > Soil > Palsa > Peat permafrost | place: Sweden...
TATGCACCTGACGAGTACCTTCAATAGTATCACCCCAGAATCTGTACTTAAGCTTGAATCTTATTAGTCGTTCCCTGTCATGTGGGTGCCATGATGGAAAACAAAAAGAAGCGTTAAGCGGAAGGATTCGCACTCTACCAGAATGAGGATTACCAGCAGGGTCAACATATGCAGGATCATAAGCTACCTTAGCGAAGCTGTCTCCTTGTACACTTCCTGCATTGAAGACAGTCCATAGAGTCTGGAGCTTATCATTATCCTTAGCCCATATTCTGTCTAGTAGCGCTGGAATAATGTGCTGATAGGCTTCTGGGGATTCAAAAGTAATACCGTTTCCGATAGTGAAGTTAGTAAGCCAGTCTGAAAGTGCGCGAACATAATTGAAGGTAATCTGTGGTTCGCCAGCCTCGCGACGGTAAGCCCAATGATGGCCGAGGTAGAAGGCCCACGCTTGTGCATAACGGTTTAGTCTGGGTCCGTGAATTTCAAATTCTTCATCTGATAGTTCTACTAAACCCAAAGGAGAAATAGCAATAGTTAAGTCAGAGCCTGCGGCTCTCATACTCGGTGATACGAAGTCAATACTCATACTACTGCTATTTCTCCTTTGAAGTTAAATACTTATTCTAAACTTGCTAGAACGTATGATGCTGCGCCGCCAGCTAGAAGCCAGTCGAATGTTAAATTATGCACAGTTATGATATCCCCGCCAACAAAAGCTGCTAGGACGAAGAATACGAATGCTAGCCACATGAAGAGGCGTGTTCTTGTAAAATACATAGTAGTTCTTGTCCTCGCTGGTTCGTTAGTTACTATAGCCATTAGAATCCTTAGTGTGCTCTGTGCGAGCGTTTGCCCGCCTTACGGTGATGCTTGTGCTTGGCTTGCGGTGGTGGCAGATGACCACCAGCTATTGTCATAGTTTTAGAACCACCAGGCTGCCCGGAAAACTGAGGACCGAGCATATCAATGGTATGAGGATCGACTCTCTTCTGACGTTTACCGCCGAACTGTCCCTCAGCCAAAACTGACGTTGAAGACATGACTAATCCATTACCTCTGCTGGATTCCGTCTTTCCCATCTGCGACCAAGTCCCATACCACGGTCAACTTCCTGGTAACGACGTTCCGCTGCTACTGAATCTGTACCTGTAGCGAACTCTGACAGGAATGTAGGAGCTTCAGTCCATGAGGCTGAGCCGACATGAGCACGCTCTTTCATAGTTTCCTCAGGCCACTTCTCGTAAACATTCTTGTTATGATTAGGCCGTCCGGCTGTCTCATATCCCTGCATGGAACCATTAGAAAACTCTGATGGAAGGTCAGTGTCAGATGCTAGTCCTTCATAGAAACGTGCCGGTCCTTGCTGTCCTGCAACATCTGGTGCAGCTTTACGCTCATAATACGTTGGTACACGTTCTGGGAATTGTGGTGCTGGTGCCAACGGTGAAGACATTGAACCCGCAGTGCCAGTCGGTGCTGTGTATAATTCTTTCATTATTTTCCTTAGTCGTTTGATGACACTGCAAAGTTAGTTGATACAGAGCCAGTATCGAGAATAACGCTGACGTGAACACCAGGGTTAGTTTTTCCTCCGACAAGAGATGAACCGTAGGGCTGCACTTCGTAAGGTGTTCCTTGTCCTGCTGGTGCTCCTGTCAGTGTTCCTGCTGGTATCACTGAGTAAACTTGACTCCAGAACGCCAAACCATTATTTAGTGTCAGCACTTGTCCTGGCATAACAGCGAAACATCCATCGGCTTCTGCTACTGCTGCTGTACCATCAGCTCGTACCCAAATTATTTGAGTTTCAGTACCAGCCACAGTAGTGGCAGGGTCAGCAAGGTTCTGTACAGTAATAGACTGATAGTAACCTGTCAGTGCTGCTGTTACAGCGACAGATGATGACGCTATTGTTCCGTAGACAGTTTCTGTTGCCATAGCTTAGTGGAGTCCTACCCATGCTAGGTCAGCATCTAGTACAGAAGTTCCTAGTACCGAAGCAGCAGTAAGATGATATGTTACCTGTCCGGAAACAAGATGTGCTGCTCTGTAAGTTGTTGCTACAGCGTACGGAAGAGTACCAGCATTAGTGGCTGCTGCTGTGGAAGTAAGACAGCCGATAACTCCTGTTGTTGAACCAAAAATAGTAACAAGATAAGACTGGCCGCCAGTGAGGTTCACGGATGTTGGTGAACTTGAGCCATTCCATGTGGTTGTGTTCTGTGCTGCTGCTGTAGCCGCGTTAGCTGCTGTCCATGCTAGAGGAACTGCTACGCCAGCGGGAGCGATAGCTGGCCACAGACCAATAGTAATGTTAGGGGTTCCTGATACTTGTAGCCAGTCAACATTCTTACATGTAAAAGACTGAGGTACAAAAACTAAAGCAGAATAAGTAGTTGTAGAAGCAGAAATACCCGCTGCTGTGGTAAAGATAGGGTCATAAGTCCAGGCTGAGTAACCCTGGCGTAGAGAAGCATTGATTATGGATGAGGAAGCAGCGCCATAACTTTCCAGTGACTTATTACTGTTGAATGATGCAGACTGATTTGTCCAGCCGTAGCCTGTAACGTCGATACCGTCAGGACCGATTGATGTTGGCATATTTTATCCTTTTCGAAAAGACTATTATTACTAAATTTGATTATACACTACTTCTTATGAGTAGTTTAGTCCACTAGAAATAGCGTACCAGGACGTACCGTCATACCACATTTCAATTGAATCAACTTTACTTGAACCAGAAGATAGCGTGATATTTGTACCTCCGATGGTATTCACTCCGCTCAATGTTAATGTTCCTCCAGTACCACCAGATGGCTGATGAACAATAAGCCTTATTCTCTGCGCGAATCCTGGAGCTGAACCATACATAGTATATGTATTGGCACCAGCACTCAATGTTATCGGGAATACAGTTCCGGTCCATACAAATATCTGACCTCCTCCAGAAGCACCAACAGATTCTAGAACAGTTCCCTTGGTTACTCCAGCCCATCCTATTTGGCCTACACCAGCATAAGGATTACCTAGGAAGTCACCCGATGTTGCGGATAATACGAAACCATCGAATGAGAAGTAGGAACTAGTGGACAGTCCAGTAGATACCTTAAAGTTAGCTCCTATATTACGGAAGATAAGTTGTCCGGTATTAGCGTAGAAGAAACCTGTTGAACCCAAAGTTATGGTTACTGGTCCTACTGTACCACTTAGATTATTACATTCAGCATTTACATTGAACTCGGTAAAGTTAGTAAATCCTGATGAGTCTGAAGCTCCGATAAGAAATACTGAACCTGTGTTAGAAGCGCCACCAAGATATTCACCATACAAATTAAATGTTCCTCCTACAACCTGACAAGTACCAAGAGCTACTACACCATTTTCATTAGGGTTAGCTGTCTGATAGAAAGTCCAGTTCACACCACCAAGAGCTGTACCACCGAGCACACCTGAACCGTCGAAGACAATGTGATTGGTACAAACATTTGTACTTACGATAACATTTCCGTAGTTAATCCAGCCTAGGACAGAAGCAATACTACATCCTCGTGCTGTTGCTCCAGTGAAGTTCTGTACACCAATATTGACATTTATAAGATTCTGGTCACCAAGCTGAATACCTACTGCTGCTGAACCTGCACCAGTACCATCAATTGTGTAGCCAATTTGCGGTCCACATACTGAAGCTAGCGGAGAACTATTTGATGTATTGAATGATGAGTCATAAGAGTGAATAAATGTTCCTGAACCTGTGTATTTAAAAATTACAGCAAGGTTACTTTGACCGGTGTTAATTCCGTAACCAGGACCGAAAGTATAAGAGTTAGCGAACTTGTAAGTTCCTTCTTCACAAGTGATAACTCCACCACCAAGAGCTGTCAGAGCAGAGATAGCAGATGCCATAGCAGTATCACTGAATGCTGACCCTGTTCGATCAGGACTATAAGCATTCAGGCTTACCGAGTTACTTACACCACTACCACCCGAACCGTTTGTAGCAGCGGTTAATCTTCCGTCAGCAGCAACAGTAATATTGGCATTAGTATATGAACCTGCTGTAACTGCTGTAGCGGCAAGAGTAGGATTAGGATAAGTTCCAGCTAATGAACCACCAGCACTTCCGTTTGGTGGCAATGCTGCGGGTATCTGGCCGAATGCTGCTGCATCTGATGCTACTGTACCGTTGGCTAGACTAGTAATCTTGTGGGTATTATTACTCCAGTTAGATATTGGTCCATGTAGGTTAGCAAGAACATCGAGACTAGCTGTTTCAAGTGTTACATTAGCTGATGTTCCTCCGACAACAACAGAAGAGTCTCCTGCTGCTACAGAAGCAACTCCACCACCGCCTCCACCGCCTCCAGCAGGTATAGCCCATGACTGGTCAGCTCGTAAGAACTCTGTAGTACCTCCTGGGTAAGTTCCAGCAGTTGGAAGAGGTAATGATGCTGCTTCTGCCGCTACTCGTGCGGCTGCTGCGGCACCAGACTGGTCAGCACCTACATCTGTGTAATCTAAAGTAACTGTACCAGACTGGCTGTTTACGCTAATGACACCAGTTTGGCTAGGGAACATTTCAGAAAGAATATCAAGTGCTCCCGTGATTTCGTTATGGTCTGATGTGTGACCACTCTGGCCGATTGTTGCTTCACCAGGTATTGTCCAAGTCATTTATTTTTTTCTTTCTGTAGAATGAATTTTTATCTTAAGCTACTTGACTAGCTGTCCAGTTATGTCTGATGTGTAGATATCACCATGAGCATGCACAGTAGAGTTGTGTGCTATCCAGTTTTCTGATACTGTAATAGGTCCAGCTTCGTCGTATATGACACTATATTTTTGGTCTAGTATAACACTGCCTCGCTGGTCTATTAGTTCCATTAAGCCGCACCTAAACTATGAGCTACAGAAGCACCAGCTAAAGCGGCACCAGTATCATTCCAGTGACCAGGAGCACTAGTAGTATTATACAAGCCTCTTGTATCTGTGTTAGGCCCGTTAACTCTTGAGTAAAAGTCTGCTACTACTGCACAGTTAGAGTTGGCTGCTGCTATAGCACGTATAGCAGTAACATACTGAAGCCATGTAGCACCTGAAAAAATTGTCTCATAACCTGTAGGATCTGGTTGAATACCTAGTAGAATATCTACTCCTGTAGAATTATTTAGTGCAGCTATAGTTGTTTCTGCTCTTAGTGCAGTAATAAAAGCTTGAAGATTAGTTTGAAAAGTAGCCGGTGGATATGATACAGCATCATTAGCTCCTAGCATTATTCCTATAGCTGGTATAACGCCAGTGAATTTTGAGTAAACCTGGAGCCAGTCAAACGTGAATGTTTCCGGCTGATTCCACCCAGAACCAGATGTAGAAGCGTCCCAGCCGATATGACCACAAGGGCTTACTTGAATACCAGCACTTTCGTCTCCAGCGAAATGTATTAATCCGTCTAATACTATTGTGCCTGAAACCCAGGCCAATGTCAGTACTTGTCCGGAGGTAATAGTTATAGATGCGCTGAGAATATCATTTCCAGTACCGGAACCTGTGATAGTAGTTGTACTTCCTGAACCTATCTTCCATGTAAATGAACCAGAAAGAGCATCGAAATACAGAATTCTGACACTAGTAGTATTGGCTGGTGCAGTAAATGTGAAGGTACAAGTACTTGTCATTTCTGCTGCGGCACGTACTGGTCCTACATCTACTCCAGTAGAGGATCCTGTTGCTGGAACTATAGGCCAGGTAAAAGAAGTTCCGGTGGATGTGTAGGTGATAGGTATAAAACCAAGACCGCCTACTAATGATGAACAGTACTTATGTCTTAATCCTAGATTAAGTCTTTCAATCCAGCCTTTGCCAAATGCGTCAGTTCCATGTCCGGCAGTTAAAGAATCACCAATCCAAGGAATAGATACTAATTGTGAGTCAGCTTGCGCTAGTGCTGCTAGTGTTTTAGTAATTCCTGTATTACCTGAGAGAGATGCTATAGCTGGTGGAAGATCATCTAAGTAGGCTACTCCTGTTCCTCCTGAGGATGGGAGTATTGGTACTGCTGTTGAGTTGATGCCATTGAGGAATGTTCTAGTCATTTATTAGCCTATCACTACTACACGATATTGTGATGAACTAGGTGCCGTAGCAAATGTTAATGTAACAACAGAAGTAGAAGTATTAACAACGTCACATTCTACGACAGCTCCACCAGATACAGTATATACCTGTGTGATTACATCAGTAGTTCCTAGACTATGGGTAATAGTATATGAAGTACTAGAACCGTCTCCCACATTAGTAGCGTATTTAACGGTAGCCGGGATAGTTATATTAGCTGTACCATTAAAACTAACACCATTAATATTACGTGCTGTAGCTAGTGCTGTAGCTGTTGCCACATTACCTGATGGAATAACATAGTCTGTTCCAGAAGTAGCTACAGTGAATGCTGATGTACCATTACCTTTAATAATACCTGTTAATGTAGTGGCACCGGTACCACCATTAGCTACTGTAACAGGACTACTTAAACTTAAGGTATTTCCACTTTTAGAAAGACCAGTTCCGGCAGTTATTTCACCAGCCCCTGTAAACTGAGTCCATGATACATTATTAGTACCATAAGTAAAGCCTGTATTTGTTGTTGGTGTAGTAACAAAGAAACCCGCATTAGCATTTACAGTACCTGATTCTACGAATACATAAGAACCAGCAGGACCAATTGTTCCAGACATATCAGTAGCCCGAGATACAGATAAGTTTGTTGTACTATTAGTGACAATATACAGACCATTACCTGGTTCTGTAGAATTAGTGGAACCTGTTCCTGTTGATGCTGGTGCATCTTTGATAAGCAAGTACGCACCGACAGAGGGTGAAGTACCGTCTAATGCTGTGCCAGAAATAGTTGTAACAGTACCAGATGTAACAGTAAAAGTTTCTGTTCCTACTGTTGCAGCAAATGCGGAGTATTTACTTGAAATACCATTAACAGCGGCATCTACATACTGTTTCTGTGCGGCATCAGTAGCATTAACTGTAGTAGGAATAGTTACTGTACCTGTAAATGTAGGGTTAGCAGTAGGAGCTGCGCCAGATACTTGAGATACAGTAATACCTGTCAGGGACGCACCAGAGCCGGTAGGAGAAACATAATCAGTACCGGCAACAGCGTTAGTAAATCCACCAGAACTAGCTTTCAGTATAGATGTTCCGGTAGTAGCAGGAGCATAATCAGTACCAGATGTTGCTGCTGATATAGCAGTTCCATTACCTTTTAAGATACCAGTAACAGAAGTTGTCAGCGTAATGATAGGAGTAGTTGTAGCATTGGCTACAGTACCAGCAAAACCATTAGATGAAGCTACAGAAATAGTTGTAACAGTACCTGATGTACTGCTTGTTCCTACTACTTCGATTGAAGAACCATTGTAGTATTTCAGTTCATTAGCTGTAGTGTTATACCAGAACTGACCGGTAACTGGTGAACCAGGATCGGAACCTAAATTCTGAATTACTACATTGAGGATCTGATTCTGACCCATATCAATGTTAGTTAAGTACTTTCTTGCCATAAGTTTATTCCTAGTTACATGTTACCGTGCCGCTGAAAGGGGCACTAAAAGAGACGGTTAGAGTATTTAGACTGGTGAATATAATATCCCCTTCGACTACATCATAGGCTGAATCTACTACCATCACTGCTGGATACTTAGCCAGATTATGTGTTACTGTAACAGTGTCAGTAGTATTGAACTCTTGTATATAGTTTTTGTCTCCACCTGTTTGTGATGAAAGCTGAGATAATGTTATAGTTTTTGTAGTTCCCTCATCTGACTCAGTATCATCATTAACATCAACTATAAGAAGAATATCATTAGATGCTACAGTACTAATATCAGGATAGTCTGTTATTCTACTCATTAGTAAATATTCACATATCCTGTAGAGAAAACTGGTGCTTGAGGACTTGCAAGAATCTGAAGCCACACGCGGTAAGTACCTGTAGATAATACATGACCATTAGCCCCAATTAATAACTGAGCTAAATACGGTGCTGTGTCAGTAGTCCACGCACCAGTTATCCAGTCGGAATCCTGGGGTAAAGAAGACCCTAGTATGAAAGCAAAGTTTACTTGGTATGAAGTAGGATTCAGCATACCAGTAGGAAGATTTACTGTAACGTCAGATACAAGATATTGTGATGATACTGAGGGAATAGTAATAGTTGGCTGCGAGGAGAAGCAGGAATCATCAGTCATTGGTTTCACGCTCCCTGGTATTATGAGATTTCGTATGTCTTGTGGTGAACTATCATCTGAAGATGGTGCAGTAATATCATACTGAAGACCTCCCTCATAATGTTCTTCTACATGATAAGTAAAATTAGCAGGCTGCATATTAGCATTATCAGTTGCCAGAACAGAAACAACTAGCCGTCCGTACTGGAGATAGATTTTACCGTCACCCATCTGATTAACACCTAGAAGCGAGAAATTCAGTCCTGCATAGCGCTGCGGAATATACGTGTTAGCTTCATCAACCGTGAATAGCAGAGGACTTGACGGCCAGAATGTTAGGTAACCAGACAAAGGATTACCAGATGTATCGAAATAGCTGCCAAGGATAGTTACATAATTTAGGTTTACAGGAAAGCCAGGATTATCTACTCCGGATTCTGGTACCTGAATATATGAGTCGTTCTGTGCAGTCCAGCCGGGAGTCCACCATGCGTCTATTAATGGCTGATTCTGGTAGTCGATACCATAGCTCCATAAAGAAGGCATATTACTCCTAAAGATTATTTTTACTAAACTCAGTATAGCAGACTACCTGAGTGATTTCATATAGTTTCCCTGGCCGCTAGTGTTTCTGCTGTAGAGAATATTCGAGCTGATTTCAACTTCACCAGAATCTTCCTGGCCTTCTAGCTTAGAAAGAATACATGCCATAGCTAGTGAGTCAGGGTAGTCATCATGAGCATTCGCTGTATGTGGTGCTTCCGCTAATACGTATGGTCCTTTGAATTTTACTTCAAGGTCTTCCATTTCCTGACGAAACCTTCTGTAGACTTTTCTTTGTCTTATTTTAGCACCAGCAGGCCAGGATACTTGCCCGTGTTCAAGAAGCTGCATAAGGTACTTCCAGCGTTCTGACTGGTCAGTATTTGATGAGCCTAACTCAACAATATCAGTATGCGGCATGAGAACTTTCATTCTCTGCGCTACCACATCACCGAGACCTCCTGTGTCAATACCAACCTTCCACACATTATAGTTTGACAGGAACTCACTGATACGAAAGTATTGTTCTTCCCAGTCCATGCTTTCAAGGTCAAGCCAGTTGAGTACTTGATGATAGTACATTCCGTAAGGATCTGGGTTGTTCCAGTCAACGTATACCGCTGTTACTACTGTTCTGTCCTGTTTACGGCCGACATCGATTCCTGCCACGATAGGAGTACGCCAGTGGGAGTACACGAACGATTGCATGGATGTATCTCCGAGTTGATCGAGTCTATCGGAGGTTGTGAACATTCCTTTTTCTAGCACCCATATCAGTCGATAAGAAAGTTTAAATTCGTTACTATCTTCACCTATACGATCACGTTCTTTTTCTATCTTCTTACGATATTGCTGATTATACTTAGAAACTATGCGCCAATCATACTCAAAGTTATTTTTTAATTTGTTATTAAGTTCATTGCGCTTATTTACTCTGATAGTGTCATAGAATACTCCCTTCTCATAGGCAGGAGTTCCTGTCATAACCATAGAAGCATTAGTAGCTGTACCCATAGGAGAAATTTTCTTGTCAACTACAACTTTATCCGCACCTTGAGCTTCATCAATAAGAATAAGATGATAAGTTCGTCCTTCAATAGTAGCTTTAGGGTGACAGGTGGTCTTACGAACTAGCGAACCATTCTTAAGATGAATAGCTCTACTACGAACAACAAGTTTCTCAGAAATATCAGGGTCAGACAAAATCAGCTTAGCATTAGTTGACGTGATACGTTCCTGTATTCTTCCAAATAAGTTATCTGCCTGCTCATCTACTGGAGCGAATGCTCCTATCCAGCATCCATTCCTGTATTTTCTCAGCCAATTAGGATACACTTCCGCTAACATAGGAAGAAATACCATAGCAACACAGGTAACCAAAGCTAAAGATTCTGATTTACCTGACTGCCTGGCAAAAATACCGGTAATAACATCACCGTCATCAAGTATAAGGCTTTCAAATATACGGCTCACAAACTCAATCTGATAA
>Ga0302221_10003028_pt1 | contig 10268 bp, 9 predicted proteins | sample II_Palsa_E2_1_FD_193517 | JGI IMG/M metagenome (GOLD analysis project Ga0302221, IMG submission 193517) | Peat permafrost microbial communities from Stordalen Mire near Abisko, Sweden - II_Palsa_E2_1 | ecosystem: Environmental > Terrestrial > Soil > Palsa > Peat permafrost | place: Sweden...
CGACGAAGCGGGTATGATTCCAAATTTCCAGGTACGTCAGCTGGCCCTGCACATCGACCTCGCCCTTCATTTCCGCAGATTCGCGTAGGACGGGCGGAATCAAGATGCGTCCCTGGGCGTCGGCTTCCACTACCTGGCCGTAATAGTTGGCTCGGGCCAGAAATTTTTGTTTGGTGGCGTTGTGCGATGAAACCTTGGCGAGTTTCTTTTCGATTTCTTCCCAGGCTTTCATGGGATAGACCCGGGCGTGAGTGCCGACCGAGCTGGTCACGTAGAATTTGGTGCCGCCCTTGCGCAGTTCGGCGAGAAAATCCGCGGGAATTTTGACTCTTCCCTTTTCGTCGACGGTCGCTAGATAGTTGCCCCGCAGCATCAATTGCCTCGAACGGCCTGCCCGGCGTGTGCATTTGCACCATCACTCGCTGGTTCGCCCCTGCCCTGCTACCGCATAAATTAAGGTTAATGATTGGCCTTACTGCTGGATTCGCCGACTGCTTGCTGCTTCAGAACCGCCCTGCGCCCGTTGCGGTGAAGCTTGAGCCTTCCCTACTTTCTACCACTCTGCGCCACTTCTTCCCACTTTGTGCCCCGATTGTAGATGGCTTCGGAAACATGTCAAGAAGAATTGTTTGCAAAAGGAAAAATACTTGTGGAATTTCGGGGCGCGAAAAAGTTCCGTTGTGGCACTCGCCCGTGACACCACAATTAGTAGCGTCGATGCGCGCAACATCTCATACAGCTAGTCTCAAGGTTGCGACAAATCCGGAAATTGTTTTGTAAGAGTCAACATGGCGGGGCGGAAAAAACAAATTCCCTCTTGCTTCGGCGAGGCCGATTGGAAAAAGCCAGAAAACCGTGGGTCGGAAATTATGGATTAGAAGGATTGCGGACTTGATCGAGGCCACGGAGGACGGACTGCTCGTCGGGATTCAGGCCGCGCATGAACTGCGGGTCGTTCAGGGATTTTTGGCGGTCTTCGGGCGTCATGCCCTGCAGGGTATGCAGCCGATCGGTGACGGCCTGCTTGCGGTCGGGCGACATCTGCTGCCACTTCGGAAGCAGAGTGTGCTGGACATACTGCTGCTGCTCCGGAGACATGCGCTTCCAGGTCTCCGCGCGATCTTTCATGGCGTTGCGTTCGGTGGGCGAGAGCCGGTTGTAGTTTTCCAGGTTCTGGCGGATCTGCTGCTGCTTTTCGGGCGGCATGCTCTTGAACCGTTCGTTGTTCTGCAGGAAGCGATCCTGCTGCTGCGGGGACATCTGGCCGAGTTTCTGCGACCACTGTCCGGGAAGTCTGGCGGAGTTCGGATTGGAAGCGTTCTGCACGCTATTTCCGGTGGTGGTGGCCGGCGGATGTGCCGCATTTTCGTAGGGAGTTTGCGCGGGACGCGAATTCCCTGCCGCACCAGCGGCGCCCTGATTCTGCGCAGTGTTGGTGTGCGGAGCAGGCTGATACGTGCTGGGCGGATGCGCGCCATTCGCCGGACGTCCGGCTTGATACGGGTTGTGATTCCCTGCGGCGTAGGCGCGGGCCTGCTGGCGCGCTCGATACTGCTGCGCACGCGGGCCGTTGCCGTAACGCGGCGGTGGTGGTGGCGCGCCATTGCGGTGTTGCGCGCGGGCAGGCTGCGCGGCAAACCCCAGCAGGAGCGCGAAAGCGAGCGCCGAAAATATTCTGCGGTACCGCATTTTCATTTCACCAGATTCCAGGATGCCGCGACCTTGCGAGCAGGGACCTCGCGCGACTTTATTCTTGGGTAGCGGGCGGCTGATCGGGGTTCTGATCATTCACCGGCTTCGCCTGCTGATCGGCAGGCGAAGGTTCGGCGGGAACCTCCGACAGCGCGTCGAACTTGCTGAGCACGTCGTAATTTTCGAGTACGCCCAGATCCTTGATCGCTTCGAAATCCTGCTGTTCGGTGGCGGCAGTGGCCGCTTCGCCATTGTTGGTGGCGCGCGGCAAGTCGCCGGTCCAAACGCTGAGCGCCAGCAACAGAGCCAAGGCAAAGGCCAGGCGCGGGTGCGGAATCATCCAGCCAAACCAGCGCGAACGGGGCTCTTCGGCGATGCGTGCGTGCAGCCGGGCATCGAAACCGAGCGAAGGCTCGACCGTCGGCAGCGCATCGAGCACGCCAAACATCTGGCGGAATTCTTCAGCGCGTTCGTGGCAAGCGCCGCAGGTGGCGAGATGCGCTTCGACCTCGCTGCGGTCCGCGGAATTCGCGCGCCGGTCGAGGTAAGCGATCAGCTGCTTCGAGACGTCTTCACATTTCTTCGTGGTGGTCATGATTATTGCCGCCCTTCCCCGGAGCGTTGCCCTACCAACGGGGCCAGTTGTACGCGCAGGGTTTCGTAGGCGCGAAACAGGAGCGACTTCAACGCGCTTTCCGAACAATCCAAAATTTTAGCGATTTCCGCGTAATCCATTTCCTCGTATTTATGCAGCAGCACCGCGACACGCTGTTTTTCCGGCAGCGCTTGAATCGTGCGCCGGATAAATTCGGAGCGGTCGCGTTCGATCATATGCTCGTCGATCCGCATTTCGCGGGTCGGGAGCTGCACCGGCTTTTCGTCTTCTTCCAGCGGAGCGTCGATGGAGACGTCCATCTGGCGGTGACGATTGTCCCGAACCGAATTCAACGCCAGGTTCGTGGCGATGCGAAACATCCAGGTCGTAAATTTCGCGCTGGGAGAATACTGCTTGCGGGCTCGATATACCCGCAAAAAAACTTCCTGCGCCAAGTCTTCGGCCGTGGCTTTTTCCTTGAACATGCGAAACAGAAAATTGACCAGCGGCGTGCGATATTTTTGCAGGAGGAGGTTGAAGGACTCATCGTCCCCAGCCTTAACCTGCAACATCAGCTCGACGTCGGTCCTCACCATAGCGTCGATAGTATAGCTAACACTCGCGTTGCCATAAAGTTGCAAGGCACCAGAATGTTCCATATACGGGGCTCCGTCCCTGAAGATGTAACACAGGGATGGGGTAAAAGTTGCCCGTTGGGGCAGGTTGCAGCGGGAATCCTGGAGTTTCGTATGTCTCTTCTTATGAGTAGGTTACAGGTGAAATGCTAGCTTTAGGCCGAGCATAACGGCCACGCCGACGAAAACCAGGAGGGCCATGCCGATGCCGTGTTCCTTGTTGGACTCGGGGACCAGGTCGGAGGCGGCGACGTAGAGGGTAACGCCGGCGGAGATGGGGAGGGCGTAGGTCAATGTGCCGCGGACCAAAAACATGAAGATCATGCCCAGCAGGGTGGTCGCGCCCAGGATGCAGGCCGAAACGAACGCGGCCTCCCGGCTGCGGCCGCTGGCGAGCATGAACGAGGCGACGGTGAAACCCTCCGGCAATTTATGCAGGAAGATGGCGATGAAAATTATGCCGCCGAGCCAGGTGGAAACGAGCAGGCCGGAGGCAATGGCGACGCCGTCGAAGAAGGTGTGGATGCCGAGTCCGAGTAGCGCGGCGGTGCTGGCGTGCGCGTGCGAGATCTCGTGCTGATGGGTTTCCTCGCCGAAGTGAAAATGCGGAGCGACGGTGTGCTCGAAAAAATGCACCAGGAAGTAGCCGGCGAGGACCAGAAGGAAAACCGTGTCGGTGCCGGAGTTAAAACCCGCGGAGGAATCGGCACGCAGCTTCAGCGATTCGGGAATCATTTCGAGCAGCGCCGTAGCCAGCATGAAGCCGGCGCCGAGGGCGATGAAATAACGCAGATAGCGCCGCGACCATTCGCGGTGGGTGACGAGCAAGCCGCCGAGGACGTTGGCTCCGGCGGCGGTGACGCCTAGCAGCGCGCCGACGGCGATTCGAGTTGTGTCGGTGGAGAGCATGGATCGTGCGGAGAGTATACGTCGCCGCGCTGCGAGTAGCGTTTCCTCTAACTCGAGTGCCGGAACAAAATCACGTCGCCATCTTGGACGATGTACTCTTTGCCTTCGAGTTTCAGCTGGGCTTTTTCTTTGGCGGCGGCGAAACTGCCGGCTTTGACCAGATTTTCCCAGTTCACCACTTCGGCTTTTATGAAGCCGCGCTCGATATCGCTGTGAATGGCGCCGGCGGCTTCTTGCGCGGTCATGCCGCGTTCGATGGTCCAGGCGCGACATTCGGGTTCGCCGGCGGTGAGGAACGAAATCAGTCCGAGCAGTTTATAGGTGCCCTGGATCAGGCGGTCGCGGCCGGATTCTTTCAGGCCGTAGGCGTCCATCATTTCTTTCGCCTCGGATTCAGGGAGCTCGGCGAGCTCGGCTTCGATTTTTCCACAGAAGGGGACGACTGCCGTTTCGGGTTTGCTGCCGAGTTTTTCGAGGTGATGTCTTTCGATCACGCGATCGATGTCGGCGGCTTCGTCGTCGCCGAGATTCAGGACGTAGAGCACGGGCTTGCGGGTCAGAAATTCGAAAGCGGTGAGCATCTTCATTTCTTCGGGCTTGAATTCGAGTTCGCGCAGGGGCTGCTCGGCTTCGAGGGCTTTGCGACAGCGGGTCATCAGGGCCAATTCGGTTTCGAGGCCGGTTTCTTTCTTTTTCTTCAGATCTTTTTCCAGGCGCTCGATCCGTTTGGAGGCTTGTTCCAGGTCGTAGAGCAGCAATTCGATTTCCACGCTTTCGATGTCGCGCATGGCGTCGAGCGAGCCGCCTTCGTGGGGGACGGCAGGATTTTCGAAGAGGCGGACGACGTGGGCCAGGGCGTCGGCTTCGCGCAGCGGGACCAGTGATGCGGAATTTTTTTCGCGGTCTTTTTGCAGCCCGCCGACATCGACGTATTCGATGGTGGCGAAAGTGTTTTTCTTGGGCTTGAAAATTTCGGCCAGCGCCAGGACCCGCGGGTCCGGCACTTTGGCGATGCCGATGTGCGCCTGATTCGGCGCGCTGCGGCCTTCGACCTTCGCCCCGGTGAGGATGCGGAATAAACTCGTCTTCCCTACTTGCGGCAAGCCAATAATTCCAGTTTTCATAAGCCGACGATGTTAACACACGTCACTAACACAGCCGTGTCCTGGAGCCGCTGCCGCCAAAGGTTTGATAGGATTGGCGGCTGGCACGATCTGCCGGTCGAAGAATCTGCCGACCGAATCCAGGATAACCATGACCGAAACCACCAATCTGCCTTTCGATCACGTCAAAGCGCACGCGCACTTGTCCGGGCTGGACAAACGGCTGGCGCGGCTGATCGAGAAGACCGGATCATTTCATTTCAAGCTGGATACTTGCGACAGCGTGTACGAATCGCTGCTGGAAGCGATTACGCACCAGAGCATTAGCGGGAAGGCGGCCGCGACGATTTTCGGGCGGATCAAGATGCTGGGCACGGAGGGACGGTGTCCCACGCCGCAGCAGATTCTGGCGGCGACGGATCTGGCTTTGCGCGAAGCGGGACTATCGTATGCCAAAGCCGCGTCGATGAAGGATCTGGCGCAGAAAACGATTGAAGGGATTGTGCCGACGATCAAAGAAGCGCATGCGCTGAGCGACGAAGAGCTGGTGACCCGGCTGATTTCGGTTAAGGGGATCGGCGCGTGGACGGTGGAGATGTTCCTGATGTTCCGGCTGGGGCGGCCGGACGTGCTGCCGATTCACGATTACGGCGTGCAAAAAGGTTTCGCGCTGACTTACGGGAAAAAATTCATGCCGAAGCCGCGCGAACTGGCGGCGTTCGGCGAACGCTGGCGGCCGTACCGCACGGTCGCGAGCTGGTACATGTGGCGGGCGATCGAAATTTACGGCAAGAAGCGAAAAGTAATGAAAGCGGTCAGCGCGAAAAAAGCCAAGAAAGGCAAGAGGATTAAGGGCACCGACAGAACCACAAAGAAAACGCCGAAGACCAGATCGAAGACGAGACCGAAGAAAACTGCGAGAAAAACAAAATCGGCGCCGAAGCGAAAGAAGCGCTAGCTTCGCTCGTCAGTCCACCGCGCTAGGTCGTGGAGTTTCGCACCGTAAAAAACAACGAAGCAATTCCGATCAGCAGCACCGCTACCTCCAGGCGGACCGACCAACCATGCAGGCGATCGAATTCGACGCGCAGCGGGTTGTCCTTGGGCGTGGCGTCGACCGAAACCATCTGGACCCGCAGGTCATGCATGCGCGAGGTGACTTTGGTTTGGGAGAAAGCCGTCAGCAGAATCATCAGCACCACGCCGAGGATCGCGGGATTGACCAAGTCTTTTACCGCGCGGACCAGTACGAACGCGGTGACCAGATACAGCAATCCCACAATCATGCCGAACAAATGCAGGCGCGACAACGAATAGCCCACCATGGCCCCGGCCTGCTCGCGATCTTTCAGCGTAGCGAAAGCTCCGGGCGCGACGACGAAGCTGAGATACATGATCGAGCCGATCCAGGTTCCCAGCGCGAAGACTTGCACGAACTTCAGCACCGAATTCATGAGGTGAATTCTCCGAAGAGAGTATAGCGCATCGGGGGAACATGGCGAGCGGGGCGCGCCGGCTATCAAAAGTGTTAAGAGGCTTGTGGTAGTATCGCGGCTAGGCCAATTGCGGCGCTTCATTCGGCCATTGGCGATGCGAACGCATTTCCGAGAGTGAGAATGTCGCCTCGACAGAAGGCCCGGCTCATCTTTTCGCTGGCTCTGCTCCTGCTGATTTCCAGCGGCATCGCCACCTCGTTCAGCATCGTGAGGTTGGTGAACAGCACCAAGTGGGTGGCGCACACCTACGACGTCAAGCAATCCATATCCAAGATCGGATCCGTGTTCGCGCTAGCCGGGCGGACGCGCGCTCGTTTTGTGGCCTCGGGTGACGCCAGCGCGCGCGAGCAGTACAACTCGGCGATCACCCTCCTGCAGGCAGAGCTGCAGGACGCCGAGCGGGATATCAGCGACAATCCGGTGCAGCGCGAAAACGTGGCGCAACTGCAGTTGCTGGTAAACAAGCGGATCGAAGTGTTCACCAGCTCGATCAACACCTACATCTCTGGCAAAACCGACCCGGACCAACAGTTACTGTTCAACGCGCAGAGCCTGCAGCTGGCCGACGATTCCAACGAAGTGATGTCCATGATGCAAGACGAGGAGGACCGGCTGCTGGTGGAACGTCTGCGGGTATCGGACCGGTTATTTAAGGTGACGGTGGCGGTGTTGAGCGCGATGTTTTTGTCGTCACTGATCTTGTTTGTGGTGCACTACCGGATGCTGACCGCCGAGGGCGCCAAGCGCGAGGAAAGCGAGGAAAACGCGCGGAGGGTGAGCGCGCAGCTTTTGCGAGTGCAGGACCACGAGCGTCGCAAATTTTCGCGCGAGTTACACGACGGACTGGGTCAAACGCTGGCGGTAGTGAAGTGGACGCTGAGCAGCCTGCTGGAGAAGCATCCGGACGATCCCTCGATCGCGGAATGCGTGAAATCGGTGGACGAGGCGATTCTGGGCACCCGCACGATTTCGCATTTGCTGCATCCGCCGCTGCTGGACGAAGCCGGATTTGAATCGGCGGCGCGCTGGTTCGTGGAGGGTTTTTCGCAACGCAGCGGGATCCCGGTGTCGCTGACGATCCAAGACGCGGGGCGCTTGCCGCGCTCGGTGGAGCTGGCGTTGTTCCGGGTGCTGCAGGAATCGCTCACCAACATTCATAAACATTCGAAGAGTCCGCGCGCCGAAGTTTCGCTGCGACCGGATCGGGCGAACGTGATTTTGCGGGTGAAAGATTTCGGCGACGGGGTACCAAAAGAGACACTGGAAAATTTCGTGCACAGCGGGACCCGCGTCGGGGTGGGACTGGCCGGGATGCGCGAGAGAATCCGGGAGCAGGGCGGGCAGTTCAGGATTGATTCCAACGGCGCCGGGACTACGATCGAGGTCAGCCTGCCCCGCGCCGGGCGGCCCAGCTTTGAAAGCGAATTCACCGATACTTCCATCACGTAAGGCTTCGCCCACGATTACCCTTCCACGGCCCGTCAAGAGCACCGATTCGCCTAAAGTTTCGCGACTGACCCTTTTTCGAAACTTTTTGAACACACCTGTACTTGCTCGCCATCATTACGCTGCGATAATCGTGCTAAACCTTAAAGATGCCCGACACCTCAGTCGCGCCTCTCAACGAAATCATTCGAAAAAGATACAAGACTGGTATGTGGCTTTCCTGGCTTTCGCTTCTTGCCGGACCGGTGGGCCTTCTCGCTATTGGTGGCGGACCCTGCGCGGGTCCAAGAAACGCTCTTGGGTCTGCCATTCTGTTCACGGCCGGCCTATTTGGGTCCGGCGGTGGACTCACTGGGATCGTTAAAATCGTCCGAGGGAATATGTCGACGCAAACCCGAAGGTGGGTTGCCGGAGCGGTATCAATCATCGCTGCCAGTCTCGCGACTTTCATCGGCGTCGTGTATCTCTTCATCGGATATATGTCGTTACAGGCTTTTACGACCTACTGATTCGAGGACGTTGGGAACGAACCGGCGGCCGCGCAACTGAGCCGTAACTCCTCAAACTTTTTGAACACACCTGTACCTGCGGGCGCTAACGCGAATCTAAGAACAATGTTAAGACTGGAACGCGGGGGAATTGGTGGGCGACCAAGGACTTGAACCTTGGACCTCTCCCGTGTGAGGGGAGCGCTCTAACCAACTGAGCTAGTCGCCCTTCTAAGTAACTTACTTTTTGTAGCAGAAGGCCGCGCCAATTGCAATCAACGACGCAAACGACAACCTTGAACGCCAGCGCGCGGCTCGGCGAATTGCTGCGCTCGATCGCCCGGGTGGTGAAAGGCAAAGACGAAGTGATCCAGCTGGCGCTGACTGCGCTGCTGGCGCGCGGACACTTGCTGATCGAGGACGTTCCGGGCGTGGGCAAGACCACGCTGGCGCAGGCTTTGGCGCGTTCGTTCCGCTGCTCGTTCCAGCGCATTCAATTTACTTCGGACCTGCTGCCCAGCGACGTGATCGGGGTCAGCGTGTTCAATCCGGTGAGCCAGTCGTTCGAATTCAAACCCGGGCCGATTTTCGCAAATATTATTGTCGCGGATGAAATCAACCGGACCACGCCGAAGACCCAGTCATCTTTGCTGGAAGCGATGAACGAAGCGCAGATCACGATGGACAATCACACGCACGCGCTGCCGAATCCGTTTTTGGTGCTGGCCACCCAGAATCCGATCGAGCATCACGGGACCTATCCCTTGCCGGAATCGCAGCTGGACCGGTTTTTGATGCGCATCAAAATGGGTTATCCCTCGCGCGAGAACGAGAAGGAAATTATTCGGAACAACGCCGGACATTCGCCGGTGGAAAAAGTGACGCCGGTGATGGACGCCGCCGATGTGGTGGCCATGCAGGAATCCGTGGCGCGGGTAAAAGTGGACGAGAGTTTGCTGGATTATGCGTTGGAAATTGTGGACCGCACCCGGCAGACCGAGCAGTTGAGCCTGGGCGTGAGCCCGCGCGGCGCCGTGATGCTGCATCGCGCAGCGCAAGCGCGCGCATTTTTGGAAGGCCGCGATTTCTGCTTGCCCGACGACTTCAAACGGTTGATCGTGCCGGTATTCGCGCACCGCGTGGTGGTCAGCTCGCGCTACGTTTCCACCCAGAAAAAATCCGAACAGGCCGAGGCGATTCTCGGCGAGATCGTCGACTCCACGCGCGTTCCGGTGTAGCGCGTAATGCCGGCGCCCACCAGAGCGATGCCCAGGCCGCAGCCCGCGGCCGGATCCGCAATTCTCCGCATGTGGCAAAACCGCGACCGGCCCGGCTGGCGGAGCTTTGGCGTGGCCATGATCGTGCTGACGGGCGCGCTGCTGATCGCGCTGTTTTCGGCGGCGGTGGCCCAACAGGGGCGCGTGACGCTGGCGGCCGTGTCTACGGTGATCGCGCTGGGCCTGGCGGGATGGGTGGCGATTGCGATTGTTCCGAACCTGGCGCGGCGGACGAATCTGCGCTGGGTGGTTTCGCAAATCGATTACAAGCTGACGCGCGAGGGCATGGTGTACCTCGGCGTGGTCGGCATTTTAATCTTGGCCTCGGTGAATACCGGAAATAATTTGTTGTTCATGATTCTGGCCTGTTCACTGGCCGGGATTGTGATGTCGGGCGTGTTGTCGCGGGCGGTGCTGGTGGGCGTGGAGATGAAATTCGACATGCCCGAGCATGTTTTCGCCGAGCAGCCGGTGATGGCCGAGCTGGAATTACGAAATGGCAAGGAATTGTGGCCGTCGTTTTCGCTGCGGGTGGTGGGCAAGGCCAGGAAAAATCTCAGCAATGAAATCCTGACGACACCGGTATTTTTTCCGTACATTCCCGGGCTGGGCTCGGCGCGGCAGAAG
>Ga0302221_10003030_pt1 | contig 10265 bp, 3 predicted proteins | sample II_Palsa_E2_1_FD_193517 | JGI IMG/M metagenome (GOLD analysis project Ga0302221, IMG submission 193517) | Peat permafrost microbial communities from Stordalen Mire near Abisko, Sweden - II_Palsa_E2_1 | ecosystem: Environmental > Terrestrial > Soil > Palsa > Peat permafrost | place: Sweden...
TTTAAAATTTATTATTTAAAATTTATTATTTAAAATTTATTATTTAAAATTTATTATTTAAAATTTATTATTTAAAATTTATTATTTAAAATTTATTATTTAAAATTTATTATTTAAAATTTATTATTTAAAATTTATTATATAAAAAAATTATTTTAATTTTAATTTATATATATTAATTTATATTTAAATTAATTTTTTAATATATTTTTTTTAAATTTAATAATAATTATATATTATATTATTTTTATAATAAATAATATAATTATAATATTAATTAAAAATTTTAAATTTAATTTTTTTATTAATAATAATATTAATAATTTATATAAAATTAATATATATAATAAATTTTTATAATCTTAATATTATAGTTTATTTCTTTAAATTTAGTGACTATTATATTAAATAAAGTATATATATAAATTAATTATTATTTTTAATATTTATAAAAGTTTATATTTTTTTTTATTATTTAATCGTCTTCTTCTTTAATTTATTTTTAATATTTCTTTATTTTATTATTTAGTTTTATTATATATTATTAATTTTTTTTTATCGAGACCTAGTTAAAATATCTTATTATAACTAAAAAGTCTTAATAATATAATTAATTTAAAACTAGAATTCTTGATTTTTTTTAATTTATTATTCTAGATTTAATATTTATAATTATCGCGATAGTGATTATTTCTTTAAATAATATTATATTATTTAAGATATAAATATAAGTTTAGCTCGCTGTCTTTTCTTTATTGTTATATTATTTTAATTTTTATAATAATATATTTTTAATAATTACGACATTAAATATTTATTTTTAGTATTTTTTTTATATAATATAATTTAGTTAATAAAAGAAATACTTTATAATAACGTGATTAATTATTGCTTAACTATATTATAATATTATTTATCGAAAAAAAAAATCTTAATAAACTTCTTTAATTAATAATAATAATAATATATATTTTATTTTTTAATCTAAATTAATTTAAAATAAAAAGAATTAATTATTATTAAATATAATTATAATAAATAATAATATATATTATATATTTTAATTTAGACTAAATTATAATAAAAAAAATCTTAATAAATTTCTTTAAACTAATAAAAATAATAATATATATTATATACTTTAATTTAAATTAATTTATAATAAAAAAAATTAATTTTTTTAATTATAATTATAATAAATAATTATTTATATAATAATAATAATATTAAAGTTTTTATTAAATATTTTATAAACTAAATATAAAATATTAATAATAAAAAAATAAAATATAAATAAATAAATTAATATAAAAAATAATATAAAAATAAAATTATATAATTTTAAAAAAAACTTAATTTATAATCTTTATATATTAAAGAAATAAATTTTATAATTAAAGATTATTTTCGTGAATTCTTTAATTTAATATATTATTATAATAAAATTAAATATATTATTAAAATAAATATAATATAATTTATATTATAAATTTTTAATTTTATAAAAAAAAAATTAATTAGACTTAGTTATATAAAGATAATTATAAGTTTTATAAAATAAATATAATAAATTAAATTTCGAGTAAGATTAAATTAATTATAAGCCGATTTCTTAATTTTTAATAAAGTCGAGAAATATTAAAAATTATATAATAAATAAATTTTAATAAAAATTTAAAAAAATTAAAATTTTATATATAAAATTAAATTAATTTTAAAATAATATATAATAATTATAAATAATAAATTAAAATATAAATAAGATTAAACTAATTTTAATAAATAATTATTTATAAATAATTATTTAAGTTATTTAATTTTTTTTATTAAATATTTTATATATATTTAAATTAATTTTTTTTATTTATTTATTTTATAATAATTATTTTTAGGAATATATAATTTAATTAATTTATATTTTTTTTTATTAAATTTATTATTTTATAATAATAATATTCTTTAGTCTTTTAAATCTAGTTATTTTATTTCTTTATTTAATACTAGTAATAATCAAAAAATATATAAACTTATAATTATTTTTTTTTATTTAAGTTAAATTAAAGTAGATAAAAACACGACAGCGAGAGCTAAAGATACATGGAAGAACTATACTAAAAATAAAATCGTTTTGATCTATTTAATCTAGGTCATGAGGGCACTCTTGCTAATAATGATAATAAATCAGACGACGATTTTCCATCTCTCGAGGAGAGTGCTTTGCGTCCGAAGGTCTCGACTAAGGCCTCGAAGACTGGGCCCACCCTTCAGCGTCCGGAACAGCCAGCGCTTCAGAGGGCTGGACTGCAAGTCGACCGAACATAGCTCGGGCCGGGGAGTCGAGGTAGGTGCACCGTCTGCCCTCTATGCTCAGGAGTGCTCTGCTAATTATACGTAGATTAATCAGTAATTCTTGATATCGACAATAATCTAGATACTGAGGATAAGGCCAAAGATATTTCTAGTAATATTGATACTGGATATCTTAAGCGGGACGCGAATCTACACGATATCTTTATAATCTTAGAACTCGCCTTAGTGCCGATAGAGTCTATTAATATATCCGGTTCATGATACGATATTAAGGAAGGGCATTATATCGACAAGCCAGCTCCGGGACTTAAGTCTCGCGAGTAGTGCAATATATCTTCTACTCCCGTATAAGCCCAATCTTAGACTCTTCCTTAATCCTTTGCGCCAGAGCAAGATTAGACTAGCTAGCAGGATATCGGCAATATCACTTGGAGTACGTCAATAGAGTTTATACTTTACTCCCTTTCCAAATCTTCTAATAACGACAATAATAAATAAATTAAAGAGGACATGACTAAACTAGAGAAAAAACTAAGATTAACTTAGAAAGAATAAAGAATAAAGTCTTTATTGACCGATATATTTATTTTTTTAAGTCCTTACTTGGTCGAGATATTATAAAGTAAAATCTAGAGTTAAGAATACACCAAAACTATTGGTAATAAATTAAAAAAGTTATAAAATATCTCTCGATATAGTATAGCTCAGGGCCTTGAAGGATAGGAGTAGCGGGAGATCGAGATAATAATAAAAGAAAGAACTATAGCGATATAGTAAAAAGAACTTAAATAGCTAGCTATAAGTAATCAGCAGGACTTAGTCGATATTGACGTCGCGGATAATCTTATAGATAAAGAAATTATTAAGTCTTTATTATTTATATAACTTAAAATCGACAAGATTAATAAATATTATTTTTAATTATATAAAGTATAAATTTAATAGTTTATTAAACATTAAATAAAAATAATTTAATATTAAGTTATATAAAAAAAATATTTAAATAAATCTAATTTTTAATTTAATAAAAATAATATATAGATATTTATAATTTATAAATTATATTCTTAAGACTTAACTTTATAAATAAATATTTTTCGAGTTTTAAAAATATATTTTAGTTTATATAAAAATAAATTTTTTTTTAAATATTTAATTAATCTTAATAATTATATCTAGATTATTAAAGATTAATTAAGAATTAAACTTAGTCTTATATTAATCACTAAACTTAAAAATAATTAAATATCTCGTTTTAGAAATCTTAAAGAATAAATTATTAATAAAATATATTTTAAATAATATTTTTTTTTTATTCTTTAAGTCTAATATAATATAATATTTTTTTTAAATATTTAATAACTTCGATTAAAGATAAGTATTATTATATATTATAAGTTTTTTAAAGTTTTTTTATCTTGACTAATCCGGCATTAAAAGACAAGTTTATAATATAAAAATAAAAATATTAAGATATATATATAAAGATTAATAGCGATATTTATTATTTTATAAACATTAATAATAATTATAATATTTATAATATAAGCGACAAGGACTTATAATTTATAAAAAGACGAAAGCTATACTTAATATTTATTATAACTTTAATTATTTTTTAAAGATATATCTTAAAGCTTTATATCGAACGACTTAACTCTTATATAATACTATTGACTATTATATCTAAGATTAACGACACATAATCCTAAGTTAATTATAAATATTTATCGACTTTTGTCAATAATAGTTATTAGTATAACTCGCGGTCTTCTTAAAGCCCGTCTATAATATTAAAGATAATACTAGTTATTAAGTATCAAGAATAGTCTTTTTAAGACTTTCTTAAATACGTCAGGATCAGGGATAATATAATCTTTAATCTTAAGTTTAAATTATTATTAATCTCGGAATATCTTTACTTGTCGATTAATTCTAATATATTAGATATTAATTATAACGCTACTATATATTCTAAGATATACCAAGCATTATTAAAGCCAAAAAAGAATAAGATTTTATAAGCAGAAGACGATATAAAGCTAGCCTAGATATAGAATAAAAGTCGTTCGTGAAAAAATATATCTTTGCTAATCTTCCTCACCGGAATAAAAGGTCTATCCGGGTACATTGTTCGACAAAATTCAAAAAGCGGCCTCGTACAAGGGCCGGTCGTTCTTGAACTAGATAAAAGGCCAATTACTTCGTTGACGGTGTAGCTCCTGCATTGGGAGAAGATCGAGCCATCAAGCTACGATGCTAACTATTCAACTGATGGAGATTCTTGCAAGGCCGAGCAGGGCCGTTCGAACACGAGGAAGAACAGCCGATGGCTAGACCGAGACGAGCAGCGCTTGCTGGCGTATAAGAATGAGGATAAGTCTTGGACGTGGATCTTCCGTAAGTTCTCAGACAGGACTTCGGCTGCAGTATGCACGCGCTGGAACATGATTCGGCTTAGAGGTGAGTAGGCTCCCGCGGCTCTTTGGTTGGCCTCTTGAGCTTTCGCCTTTTTATGATAGAAATTAGTAAGGCAGGTCCATCATTCAGAAATCCCGTGTGGGGGCCCATGAAGACACCAGGCTGCTCGAAACTCTTCAGAACCTCGTCACCATCTTCACAAAGCGCCCTGCCCAGGATTTCCTTGACCCCCTGGTCAGTAGTGTAAAGCAGGCCCTTTATTATTCATAGCAAAGTTCTAGATCGCCTTAATTTACTCCGGCAATTATCGCCCCCTTTGTCTCCTCTTCCAGCATCCGAAGATATTATTCTACTTCCGGCCCTGTAAGCCCGTAGCCTAGTCGGACTAACTCGTATATAAGCTCTTCCTCCATGCCATAAAAGACGCCAATCTTTCCAATTAAGCCGTAGATCCTAGATACCTTTCCTTTAAGAATCTTAATAATTAAGTAGTATAGTGAATTACCTCTCTTTTCAAGCACTCGTTCCGCCTCCTTAAACTTCTGTCGGCACAGTAATCTCGCCCCGACCTGGCGTAATATATTGCGATGGGCCTTGTATCCCGTGTCGTAGAGAATCTCTGTAGTTTCCCTGTCGGAGGAGATCAGCGGGATCGGCATGGGATAGTAATTAACTTTCCAAGATACCGATTACGCAAGTTCCTAGTCAATCACGACGACAAAATTAAAGTCGTCATCGATAAGAATATTCTATATACCTATATCCATATAATTAAAGTAAAATGGCCCTTGGCTGCTCTTGAAAATTTCCGTGTCGTGCACGATATTCCGAAAGACGAGAGGCCCAAGAGTAGTAAACGGGCTACTCCCCGTGTCGGAACGCTTCCTTCGGAGTACATGGGCGACAAGACCTTCCGCCATGGCAATAAAGTAGTCCTATCCGGAATAAAATGGGCCGGTAGCTGGAAGGCCGTCAATCGAAGATGTAGCGATTGCGCTAATTATAGGACCAGTATCTATAGAAAATTGCGAGATTAAGCCAATCTATGGAAAGATAAACGCGACAAGCTCCGTCTAAAATGACGTCCATTATGCAAAAATGTACTCTTGTGTCGAGATCTCCAAGAGATTAGAACTATACCTATAAATAAGGTAAAGGAGGGTTAAAACCTACGGGAAGATTATAAATACTATGGTCGATATCTTGGAGAGAATTACCATAGAATCCTTCAATGAGCATATATATGGCGCCTGCGTTAATGGCTCTTGCGGATCCTGGCGCTTCGTACACGTAGAGTTTAGGTAATAGGACAATTCCGACATTCGCCCGCAGGAACTCCATTGTCGCAACTTCGCATTGGATTAAGTACTCCTCGTCCGTGTCTGTGGCGTTGCTCTCAGGATGTTTCGGCAGCCGAACTCGTGCGATGAGGAAGCGGTCGTCTAGTGTAACAAGCTCGAAGCAGCACCAGTACTGTCCAGCAGAGAAGGGCTCGCTCATGGATGCGGGTAAGCCGAGCACGACCGAGACGTGCTCCGTCAGCGCCGTCTTGTTGATGGACGCCATGAATCCCTCAAGACGCTACCTTATTCCGCCGTAGTTCCAATCGTCAAAAGATGCCCAGCGCTCGCTAGGCCGCCTATTCTTAGGCATTGCCATGTCGTCGGACATGCTACTATTCAATCAGATAACTGTTCGAGTGCCCGGGGAGTAGTATAAAGATTGATTCAGAACAGAACAGGAGAAGGGAAGGTCAGCGGGCGAGAGGCCGATTTTATGGCCATCGAGGCGGCTTACGTGAGTTAGCATACGCCACATTCGAGGCGCCAGCCACCTTTCCACAGACCTCGCTTGAATCTTCATGATGCCGCAGTCGGCCATCCAAGTCAACCAGCTGGTCACAAGGCGGTGCACGACTATTCTAATTCGCAGTCCATCCTCCATCCGCACAAGTTCTGTCTTTTCTCAAAACTATCAATCTCAATGAAAAGGAATATCGTGCCTTCACTGTTATCGAGTCACCCATCAAGTGTCTAGCGGTGCATCTTAATTTATTGGAGCGGACCTCAGTTTTCATTTATGTAGCTATAGCCGTCTAGTTCCTTGACAAGCTCTACGGCGCCAGGGTCTGTCTTGTTAGTACTATCTTAAAAATATATATAGCAAATGATATACCTTCTGCAATATCCTTCCGTCCTGATATATTCGACAGGATCTTAAAGTCCTCCTTAATATCTAGCAATTTCTGAACATAGACGTGACGATCCTGGCTAATTCGCGAAGATCGTGTCGTGATGATTACTAATTCCTGGTTAGACTGGGGAAGGAATTGGTATATATTAATTGCCGAGCGGTCGAGATTACCAGGTAACTTGGAGTTGTCGTAATTATTATAGATTATTAGCTAGTATATATTCTTCTATAGATTAAGTCAGGCCTTGACCGTATATATTACTTGATCAAGATCGTCTAAGTCGATACTAGTAAGTAAATTAGTCAAAGAATAATACTTTAATATCTGTTAAGTAATGTCTCGAAAGTTAAGTGTTACGAACCACCGTTGAGGCCTGAGGCTCGGGCATGGGGGCGCCATGTCACAGAGAACCCAATGGCATGTGACGAGGTTACATGGAGGTCACGTGACGGATCCTGGTGGATCCGCTTACGGGGAACAGGGATCCATGGGATCCAGGACTCCTTGGGGGTCCAGTACAGCACGAAGGACTATATAGAGGGAACGTGTTCCCTAGTAGTTTAAAGTTTTGTGCTTAACTTAAATAATATTTCTTATATATTTATAATTATATAATACTTTAAGATATTACTTAATAATATCCCTTGGACTTATTAAGACTTTTTATTTAAGACCTCCTAAAATCCTTAATATATCGAAACTTGTTTTTATTATAACGAACTATAAGTATTATATTTTAAATATTATATTATAATAATATTAATTTAAGATAAATTAATTATATTTATTAAAGAAAGTACTAGCGAGAAAAAAATTATATCGGGATAAAAAATATTTATTTTAGAGATAAATTTTATTTTTAAAAATCTTAAAATTAAATTATTTAATAAATTTAAGAGAAATTAATCTAAACTAAATTTATTCCTAATCTAATATAAACTTTATATAGTCTTTAATAATTATAAATTTAAGATAAAAATTTAATAAATTTTATAGATTATTATAATATTATAAAAAAATATTTTTAATTAAATTAATCTCTTTTTAATTAATTATATAAAATATAAAAATAAATAAGAATAATATATTATAATTATAAAAAAGAATATTATTAAGTATTTTTATACTATAAAAAAATTTAAAAAAAATATATAATAAATATTTAAAAATATTAAAAAAAAAAAAATAATTAAATATAATCTAAAATACTTTAAATAAAAAAACTTAATAATTATATATATAATAAACTTTTAATAATTAATAATAAAGACTTAATAAAATAAAATAACTTTATAATATTAATTTTATATTAATTTTAAGAATATAATTAAAAATAAAATAATTAAATTAAAAAAACTAAATAATTTATAAGAATTTATTATATTAATAATTAAAATTAATAATTATATATATAAATATAATCTTAAGAGACAAGAATAATATTTATAAAAATATAAATAAAAAAAGACTTTAAATAAATATTATTTATTTATAGAATTAAATATTATTATTAAAATATATAAAAAAAAATAAGTCTTTAAAAAAAAAATAATATAAGAAAAAATTATACTTTAAATATAGACTATTAAAATATATAATAAAATTTTATTAAAAAAAAAATATTATAAAAAAAATTTTTTTATATTATAAATAAAAATAAAAATTATAATTTATTAAAATAAATATATATAATTAAATAAATAAAAAAATACTTAAAAGTCTATAAGATATTTAAATATAATTAATAATATTAATAATAATTATTAAATATTTTAAAAAAATATATATATATATATAAATTAATAATATTAATAAATCTAATAATTAAATAAAGTTTAATATAAATAAAAAAAATTATTAACATTAAAATAATGACCGAAAATTATATAAAAAAAAATATTATTTATATAATTTAATAAATAATCAAGAATAAAAAAAATATAAAAAATAATTTAGAAAAAAATATTTTCACGAGATAATAATATCAAGAAATAAATATTAATCCTATAAAATAATAATAATGAGTCCGATATTAAATAAAAAAAACTAAATAATATTTTTATTAAAGGACTCGACTAGGGAATATAATAAATAAAATAAAGAAAAATTAAGAATAATTAAATATATATATTATTTTTATTTAACTTAAAGACTATATTTAAATAAAAAAAATTAAATAATAAAAAAATATAAAAATTATTAATTTAAAAATAAGATTAAAAACTATAAATAAATATATAAAATAATATTTAATTTTTTTATAAATTATATTCTCTTAAAATAATTTATAAATTTAAAATTAAATAAATATATTAAATATAGATAATTAAATTATTTAAAAAAAATATTTTAATAATAAATTAATATATTCTAAAAATATTATAAAATAACTAATATAAAAAAATAATAATTTATTATTATAGTCATTATTAAAATTATTAAATAAAATAATAAAATATAAATTATAATTAACTCGAAAATTATAAAAAACTTTATATTAAAAAAAATAATATTATAGTTAAAACTAAAAACTAAAATTAAATATTATTTCTATAAATTAAAAATAATTAATAAAAAATTTATTAATAAAAAATCTAAAATAATAAAAATAAAAATAATAAAAATTATATTTAAAATATTTAAAAAATATCTAAAATATATTATTTTTAATATCACGTTTATTAAATAATATAAAATTATTTTAAAAATATCCTAGATTAAATATTATAATTTTAATATTAATTAAAAATAAAATATATTATTATAAAATAAATATTTTAAAAAATATTTATTTATATAAAAAAAAATCAAGATTAATCCCTTTATAAAATCCTAAAGAGATTTATATTATTTTTTTAATTAAAATTAAAATACTCGTTAAAAAAAAATTTTATTTTTAAAATAAATATTAAAAAAATATAATAAATTTATAAATTTATTTAAAAAAAAAAAATATTAAGACTTTATTTTAATATAAATAATAAAATTATAAAATATTATTAAAAAAATTTTTTTTTATTAATTTATTAAATATTAAAAATTAATCTTAAAACACTAAAAAAATATATTAATAAAAATTTAAAAAAAAAATTTATTTAATTATTAAACTTATTAATAAAAAATTTAATATTATTTATATTAAAAATTTTTTTTTATATTAATTATTAAAAATTAAATATAATTATAATTAAGAATTATTATATATTATTATTTATAAATAAATTATAAAATAAATTTAATAAAGTTAAGATTTTTATTAAACTAAACTTATATAAAATATATAATTTTATTTAAATAAAAAAAAATAAAAAATAAAAAAAAATATTTTAATATAAATATA
>Ga0302221_10003033_pt1 | contig 10261 bp, 11 predicted proteins | sample II_Palsa_E2_1_FD_193517 | JGI IMG/M metagenome (GOLD analysis project Ga0302221, IMG submission 193517) | Peat permafrost microbial communities from Stordalen Mire near Abisko, Sweden - II_Palsa_E2_1 | ecosystem: Environmental > Terrestrial > Soil > Palsa > Peat permafrost | place: Sweden...
GTATAGCTTTTTTTAGTAAAGATTTCCTAATGAAGTGTTGCTTGCATAGTTTTCGTCTATTATCGATTTCTTTTTTTTTAAATGAAAAAAAACGATGGCTATCTTCTATCATTTCTATATTTTTTAAACCGTAAACTTCAGAAACGTTAATCATTTTTTTTATAGGTTTTAATAAATTAATTTTTATTTGTTCTAATTCAACTTTTTCCCCCAATACGCTATTTATTAATTGATACGTATTTAAAGTTCCTTCATGAATATTATATATTTGTTGTTTAGCATTAATATATGAATGCTTATTTCTTGGAATGGAATAGTGCATTTTGTTTTAAATTATTTTGCTTAACAAACGTAGCTTATGATAAATGTAGCTTATAGTAAATCAAATAGATCATTTATTTTTTCAATTTTTATTTTTAGCGATATGTAGATTTATTATAATATGATGCTGTTATCATTAATACATTGCTGTGTTTATTTATGTTTAAAAATACCAATGTATCATTATATGTTATTAATGGCTTTATTAGATTCTTTTTATGTTGAATATATAAAGTGTACAATGTGTGGCGACGCAACTGCCAAATTTACATGCTTAGTATGTAAATACAATTGTTGTGAAACTTGTAGAGAAATGCACATATATGAGGACGAATATCCTAAAGCAAAATTTGAAAAAATACGCGGTGCTTTTTGTAGTGAATGTTTTGATTATAGCTTAGATAAATATTTTGAAACATGTGCATGTCGTGAATTTAAATGTGATTCCGGATTTTATTTTGAATGTATGGGTTGCTCAAAAATCTATTGTAATGATTGTGAAGATGAAAATTATTATCATAGAATTGTTCATAAATGTGAAGATCATATTTTTTGTAAATGTAAACTACCATATGAAGTTAAAACGGAGCATGATGCATATTGCAATAAATGCTACAGAGAATACAATAATTAAGATAAACATTAAACATCTCAAAGAACATGGCTTATTATAATAAATATAATAATATACTGGTAATACGATCAATATGTTTTATTGATTAATTCTCTTATGTAAATGATGGTTTTAATAATATTTTTGAATATAAGTTTCGTTCACATATACATATATTAATTTTATTATTTAAATCATTAGGTAATTCAAAAATGCGAACATAATTATGACAAATTTTAATAATATATTCATTTATTATTTTTAGTTGTTTTTGAATATAAATTAATATCCAATAAAGTTCATCATTTAATTCTGGTATGAGTTTTTTTAATTCCACAATAAACTGTAATAATTCTACTTTAATACTATACTTAACAGTTGCATTTTCATCGAGTTGATTATTTATTAATTGCATTAATTCGTCTATTGATTGTTTAGAAATGTAATCAGAATTTATCGTCCAAATTTGTTGAGTTTTATTTTCATGTTTTATTAGAAGATTAATAATTTCATAAATATTTGAGAATGATTTTAAAGGATATTTTACTTCAATTTCAAAAAAAAAATTATTATAATATAAAATCCATTCAATAAAAATATTATTTAGTTGCTCAATTGTGTATATTTCTTTTTTAGAATTATATAATTCAAATGTATTATAAATATGATGAATTTGATTTTTTGATATATTGGATTCTTTTAATTTTTGATATATGTCTTTAATAATATTTATCATGGATAAAATGAGTTATTGTTAATTATTATGCCACTTTATGTTTCAATTTTTTTTGAATTAAAGTGAGAAAATAATGAACCTTAGTAAATAAGTTTCGATGGATAAGTGTTGGTAAATTATTTTTTAATTATATGATTCAAGAAATACATGCGTATATAATAAATTTTCATATATCAATATACGACTTTTCCCAATAAAATCATCAGGAATAATGCGAGAATATAAATTAAAAATTTTATGATTATATTCTTTTATTAATTTCAATTGTCGTTTAATAGAAAGTATCATTGTAAAACACTTAGTCGTCAAATCAGGAATAAGTTTTTTTAATTCTAATAAAAATGTTAGTATTTGTTTTGTGTGTTTATCATTTTTTGCATTTTTTGCATTGTTAATTTGTTTTATAAGTTTATTCATTGTTAAGTTTTCAATATCACTAAAACAATAGCCAAATGTATCTAGTTCATATTCAGTAAATAATTTAAAAATTTTATAAAAAAGTGGATAATCATTTTCGTTATATTTAATTTGAATATTATAAAATAGCTTGTTATAATCCAAAATAAATTCAACGAAAATTACATCTAGCTCATCGATAGTAAAATCAAATTTATTTTCTCGATAGAATATGAACGAATTATGGACAATGTACATTTGTTGTTTTAAAATGTCAGTTTCATTTAATTGTTGATATAAATCTTCCCATACGTCCATTGATATTTATATTGATATTAATGTTAGTTTATTATATATTTTTCAGAGGTTAAACAAATCATTTTTTTAATATATAGTATGCGTCATATCATGATATATTTATGTATTTATTTATCAATGCTAATGTAGAGTAAATAAAAAATGAAAAAAATAAATTAGTAAGTGTTAATGTGAATATAAATATAAACATAAACATATGATAATTAAGAAGCTTTATAAGCACTACACATATATTGATAAATATAATAGATCGCTACTAAAATATACTCAATATGGAAATGCATTGACAATAAACGAATGTCGTAACCAATATAAATGCGCATGTAGTAATAGTGAGACATATAAATTATCAAAAAAGTATGGTTTAGTAAAAAATAAATATACAAGATCAATTCTCCAAAAAAAATGTCAATGTAAAAATTATATTAATGCATTGAATATATTAAAAACTATTAAAGTGTGGAGTAGTAATACAATAATGTATTATAATAAATATATTTGGTATGCACAGTATGGGGATTCATGCGAGTTGTGGGAAGGCGAATGGAATCCAAGACGAAAGTTAAATAAATTAAATAAATATGATAAAAAATGGAGTAATAAAATTGAAAAGTACCATCCATTTTTAGTTATTTTTGCATTTTCTAAAATACATTTTAAAATTACAGCAAGAATGTCAAGGTGGTGATGATATGTTTTATACGATTTAATAGAAAATTTTAATACCATGGAGCCAAATATTAGGATTAAATTTGATGATTCATATAATTTTAATAAATTCTTTACTTTACTGTTTAAATGTTTTAATAATATAAAATCATTACGCATTATGGAAAATAATAAAAAAAAATATATATTTAAAGGTCACTATGTAATAGCTATTTTAGATACGATAGTAGCAAATACACTAAAATTAGAAAAATATACGTTGAATCTTACTAATAAACAAATTGAACTGTTATATAACAAATTAACACCAGACAAGTATAATAGTGGTGATTATAGTGGTAAGGTTAAAATTTTAAATATTTTGCATGCATCACATGTTAGAAATAAAGAATCTATTCTCGCAAATATGTTACATGAGACAATTTTAAATATACTTGGTTAGTGAGCTTATTTTTGTTTATTTTTTACATGTATATAATTTAATTTCCTCCAGCTCACACTAAAATAAAAATTGAAAATTCAATATGTTGATATATGTAATTAAGTTAAAATATAAAAATAACAAAATAAAATATCCGACATACATTCATAAATATGGAAAAAACTAGAAAAATAAATAGTCTTTTTTATGGTTATACTCATCAAAAGGATTATGGATTAGGTGGAGAATGTTTTTTAGCTGGCACTGATGGTGGTACATATTACGTTTATCATAAAAATACCAATAGGATAAAAAGATTTTACAATAAATTTCCAAAAAAATTTAATGTATCATTAAATAATAGGTCAGGGTGTGGTAACACAAAACTAAAAATAACAATGGTTTCTTTAAAAAGAAAAGCGACAAATAATAAATTAACCCTTCAAATTTTCTATAATCATTATGCTTCTCCAAATACTCAAGAGGGTCTCAATATTTGTGATATTAATAAACATAAATTTCTAAATTCTCTTTTAAGATTAAGATTTAACAATATAAAAATTACAATTGTAACCTACTGTGGACCAATAAAATTACATCAAAATACGCCTGGGCTAGAATACATACAAAATTTATTAAAAAAATATAAATCTACATTAAATTGGAAATAATGTGAAAAATGTAATTTATGTGTACATCAAAAATTTATTTATTAGTTACGAATATAAAGAATTTTGCGATTATTATTGTGTTGTATTGTATTGGCAGTAAATAATGCACAATCATACATTACGGATTATTATATTGGTGGCATATATGGCACATATACGACAGCACTTCACGTAAATGAAATATTTAAATTATTTAAACATTATGATAAAACTAAAAATCAATTTGATGGAGTTATCGCAAAATTATAGATTAAATCCCATTTTTTTAAATCTTTTTTTAACATACGTGACATTTTTGTCATTATCTTTATATTTTTTTATAAATCCAGGATGTAAGTTATCATTAAAAAAAATAAAATTTAAAGTGCTATTATAATCTTTTAATAATTGTGTATTTGCATCTTTTGCAATGTAATCATTAACAAATGGACTTTCATCTCGTTTTAATTTTTTAATCAAATATTGTTGCTTTTTTAAAAATTTGATTGCTTCTTTTAATCGATCAGATCGTTTTTTATATTTTTTCACAAATTTATCACTATCAGGCCCTAAATATTTTTCTTCTAACATTTTAATAGCATTAGTCAAGATGTTAAAATTAGTTAATGGAGTTGAAAAATTTTGCATACGCATAAAAATTCCTATAAAAGGTATGTCGAAAATTACACTTTTGTAACTCATGTGTTTTATTATATATTATAATACATTAGCGATTTTTAGGCAAAAAAAAATAAAAAATAAGAATAAATCTCTTAATATAAATTATGAACAAATTTTTTTATAATAAACAAAACATAAATTTAATTAATTTTATTTTTAAGTTTTTCTTAACTCAATTGACTTTTCACAATTCGAAATTTTTTTAATTTTTTTTTTAATTTCTTCCTTCGTCATTCTATCTCCATATTCAATTATCAAATTATTTAAAATATTGTGTGCATCCGTTGGTCTATTTAGGTTCAAATATATGTCAAAAAGAAAACTTAATATATGATATCTACTGTGGATATCTTTACATAAAAGTAAAGCTTTTTTAGCATAAATTAATCCCATGGTATATTCTTTTACACTGGAACTATAATTTTCACACATATCTGCTGAATCAACACAGTTGTAAACCATGTCCATAAAATTATCTTCAATACTAATATTAGGATTAAAAAAAACCATAAAAATTTATTATTACTATATGTATAGCTAATATTGTGAATGTGTCAAGTTTAGTTATTGGATTTTATAGGTTATTGTTATTTTCATTTTTTTTTTAATATGCTTACTTTGTGTTTAAAAAGCATACTGGCTCCAAAAAAATTGAAAATTTTAATATATTGGTTACAACATAAAACAACTTGAATTTATTATAAAAACTACAAAAATGAAAATTGATATTATTATATTAATTATATTTTTAATTACACCCAAAATACACGGGTCGTGTTCGTGTTTGCTAAGTAGCAGAGTGAGTTGTCCTTGTTCTGATATTCAAACTGCAGAAGTATGTCAGACGGCAATTTCTCAATATAATAATTTTGCTTCAAATTTAATTCAGACAGTAACAAATTTATTTGGAAAAATCACAAATTCGACTGAAACTGACGATTCGATCGAAACTGATATTGTTACAATTACTTCAACTCTACAAAATAATATTCCTAATAATGCATGCAGTGCATCAAATATTTGTCAAAATCCTGATTTTGATGAGGATGGTAGTGGTACATGTACTGCAACAGATTTATTAAATCAATGTACAGGATTAATTGAAAATGTCTCTATTTTTAAAGAAAATATCTTAGGAACATTTGATACTTCCATTAGTGATCCATCTGTAAAACAATTTGTTGATAATTATATTAACAAAGTTAACATAACAATTTATTGCCCATCATTATTTACCCATCATTATGGTATAAATTCGATTTCCTTCATGCTTGTTGTATTATTCACATGGATGATTAATTAACTATTATTATTTATTTTACTTTTTTTTATTAAAAATTTGATGATGGATCAATAAGACAATATATAAAATTTTATTTAATCGTTCGCAAAAAATATGCAAAATTGTCATTAATAATTTTTTATATAATAAACAAAAAATAAACTAACTAAAATATTAAAAACTTAAATCTACGAATAGTTTCATACAAAGCGCACGTAAATTATATAGGTTTTAAAATTACAAAAAAATATATATTATTTGAATATAGCGCAAAATAGTAAATGGATAAAATATGTGCAATTATCAATAATTTTTCTAAACAAAATTTTATACCACGAACTGAAATTTTATATATCAACAAAAATAAATATTGGTTTTGCGATCAATGTAAAATTATATTACAAAATTACAGTTCATCAGTTTGGTATTTAAGTACAAATACAAATTACATAAAATGCGATAAATGCTATAAAAAATTACCAACTTTATTAAATTTTTCTGAAATTTTACCGACTGATGTTTTTTATAAAAATCGACATAATGTTGTATTTTTATTAAGATATTTAAATGAAATTACAATTCCAGATTACACATTTAGCCATATTTCTATTGATCAAGTTGCTTGCGCTGTTGAATTATTTTATGCATGTTTTGGTGAAAATTATGAAGTTAAAGACTATAATGAATGTATGTTTCAATTTAACGATGAAATAACATCTAAAGGCGAGTTAATAAAAATAAATAACTTAATATTAAAACTTTCATCGTATAATTTAGTTATTTCTCAACATGAAAGTGAGTGGAACAATGTAAATTGCGTATTAAAAATGGATCAACTAAACAAGCCCTATGGTTCGCTAAACGATAATTCAAATATACATCAACATATTAATATTAGAGAATGGTTGCCAATTTTGTGGGAAAATGAAGGATGTTTACTAATAAATGTTAATAAAAATTCAAACTATTTTAGTAAAATTGCTATTACTTTTACGAATGAAATATATAACCAAAATGCATCATGCAATCGCATATTTTTAATAACAGAGTATAATATTGAAAATGTGATGGAAATAAAAAATTCAAATAAATGGAAATATTTTTTAAACTATCCTAATTTTCTTACAAAATCTAACATTTGCGACAATACAAAATTCATGTATTATTTATTAACATTATTTGGAATCAATAAATAAAATTAATTTATCTATTAGTCGTATATGATCAGTTGAGCTCTACTATCTTGAATAAATAAAGTATTATATCTATTTTAAATATTCTTGTGATAAATATTCCATGTGACGATAATTATTAATAGTAATTTCAAGTCTAGTAATTTTATTAATTAAATCAAAATTGCTGTTTCTCAAATTGGGTAGTCCATTTTATTATTTTTTGAACCAAATAATATTTTATAGTAAATATCGCAATATTAAATTATAAATTAAGACGCCAATTAAAGACATAAGTATTATTTGGATGATCATTATTTAAGGAATGTAGAAAAACTAAATTAAATTAAATGATTTTGGTTAATTATCACCATCTTCATTATCTTCATTATCACTTTCTTCATTATCACTTTCTTCATTATTACTTTCTTCATTATCACTTTCTTCATTATTAGCTCCTACTATGGTCAAAGTGGCTTTTTCTTTATTGATCTTTATGCGTTCTAAACTAAAGTGGCTGGAAATATATTTAAATATTTGTTTTTCAAGTTTATGTGTATTTATGCTATTTCTTATATCTCCTATCGTTCCTATTACTTGTGCTATATTCACATTTGGAAATGCTCCTATATTTGTCATCCATTTAGTTAATACGTCATCTAAACATTCCAAAAGGGGCTTAATTACATATTTCGATACTTCGACTCCTCCTTTATCTTGATACCATATTTCCTTTACGTCACTTCCTTCACTCGCATCAGTTTCTTCGTCGTTTTCTTCATTTAGTACAGTTCGAATAAAGTAAGTAAATCGATTAATATCGCTACACCAAATATTCTGTTGTCCCATGTCATCTTTTTTATAATTTTTTATAATAATATCACCAAGTCTTTTATGAACAACTTTTTCTTTATTCCAATAACCAAGCACATTTATACATCGAGTTAATTCATTATCCAAATTAATAACTTTATCGATAGATTGAATTACAGGAGGTTCATATTGATTAAGCACATATATTGTATTATTGTTATTAATAGTAGAATTATGAGAATTGGTTTGAATTAATTTATTCCCTTCATTTTTTATTAATGCAAACATGTCTTTTTGATTGGTACTAATGCTAGAGATTATTTTGTCATATTGTTCTCTTGTTTTTGTTAGTTCATTTTCTTTTCGTTTGTCCTTTTCTTCTAATCTATTCTCTAGCCTTTCTATCATTTTATCTTGTTTATTTATGTGCTTTTTTAATTCATCATTTTGATTTTGCAACACTACATTTTGATTTAATATATTATTAAATTTAACCATTTGTTCTAAATGTACCCCTTGATTTTGTTCAAGCAAATTATTTTTGTTTGTTAATTCAATATTTAATTTCATTATTTGTTCTAAATGCATCTCTTGGCTTTGTTCAAATAAATTATTTTTATTTGTTAATTCATTGACTTTATTTTCTAAAATTAAAAGTTGATTATTTTGTACTAAATTTTGATTTTCTAATAAAATTATTTTGCTGTGCTTTAATACTTTACAATTTTCGATATGTCTTTTAAAATTTGTCTTTATTTGTGATATATAATCACACCCCTCACATTTAAATTTTGATTCCATAATATAAATTATACCAACACTTATTTTTATAAATAAATAATAAATGTAAAATATTCAAGAAAATGAATATTTGTTCGAGAAAATGAACTGTTGTTCGAGAAAATGAACAAATGTTCAAAAAAATGAATAATAAAGCAATGATTTAAAATACAGTTTAATTACATATTATCGATCAATATTAATATATTGGGATATATTAACATTAAGTTTTAACTACGTTTATTATATATTAATATTAATACAATACTTAGTTTTATGTTAATAAATGTACATATAGTTAATATTTTAACTCACTATATATACCATTTAAATGCATTTTATAAGCATATATGTACACTTAAAAAATTTTAATTTATTAGTTAAGTATGTTTTATTATTGTTTTATTTATATCATTATTGATATATATTATATATCAAAATAGCACCTTAAATGGTATTAATATACGATAAATATCAAGTTTAATACATTAATATGATCAATAACTAACATTTATTGATAACATTACTATCAATAAACTTATCAATTAACGATAACAAAAATAAATAAAAAATAAAAATAAATTTTCATTCTGGAATTGTAAAATAATAATGAGTAAAAAAACACACATACCTAATGTTTAAAAGTATGTGTGTAAATTTACTCTAAATATTTTGAGAATTTTCAAATAGAAAATAATTTAAAAATTAATTGAGCTTATTTGTAGTAATTATTATAAACAGTCTAATTATGAGAGTTAATTTGGTTTTTTATTACACCTTTTTTAGCTAACTGTCCCATTTTTTGGTAAAAAAGGTGTAATACATAAAATTGATTAATATAAACTAATTATATTTTTTTACTTCAATCTATTTTTATATTTAATTTCAGTATTTAATTTACTAATCTATCTGCAATATTTAAGCAACACAAGGCATTAAATTTGTTACAATAATAATAAGCATGCGTGATATGATAAATATAATGATATTGAATTATATGTAATAAGTATAAACAAATATTTAATTGAGTCTAAGAACAACTGATTTAGGAGCATCATACGGATAACCCTTCGTTAAGACTAACGTTTGTGTCGAAAAATATAAATCATCCGCCTCATCATGTAGGTTAAGCTTATTTAATATTTTTACCTTTGATAGTTGAAGTTCTGATCTATCATCATATAAATTTAGCATAGTATTGATGTAATTTAGGGCATTACATAATTTTTCAAATGCATTAGCCTTAGTTGCCTCATTTGACATTTCAAAATCAGCCTGTTCAATTAGCAGTTCGCATTTAAGTATTATTTGATTGATACCCTCAAGTCCTAAATTAATTGCTTTTTGCAAGTAACATAGGGCTATATTGGGTTTACAATCATCAAAAAACCGGATACTTTGTCGGTATA
>Ga0302221_10003034_pt1 | contig 10259 bp, 1 predicted proteins | sample II_Palsa_E2_1_FD_193517 | JGI IMG/M metagenome (GOLD analysis project Ga0302221, IMG submission 193517) | Peat permafrost microbial communities from Stordalen Mire near Abisko, Sweden - II_Palsa_E2_1 | ecosystem: Environmental > Terrestrial > Soil > Palsa > Peat permafrost | place: Sweden...
GCTTATTTATGCGTTTTGCTTTTGCTTTATAATTACACTTGGTTCTTGCATGCTTTAGTTGTTTCTTTTGTCATTGCTTTATACTTACATATGCGTTTACTTATTGCGTGCTTGCTTGGTATCCGAGAGACGTTCTTGTAGGGCCTTTTCTTCTGGCTGAGGTTCGCCCCCCTACAATATACACCAAAGATTACTGTCGCACAGCTTCGTGTTTCTTGTGCGCCGCACGCTTTTTAAAAAAGACAATTTACTAGTACTTTTCCAAATCGGCTACATAAAAGTAAAAGGCAAAGTAAAGGCTATTTTTAATTATAAAATATATATTATTATATATAAAATAAGCCTTAAAGTATAATAAGAAGCTAATAGTGTTTTAAAAAAGATTATTGTAACAGGCCTACAAGGGACGCCAGGATACGCTTTACTAAGGAAAGGGGTTTACACCCGATCTTGTATAAAGGGGCCTTTATTATAATGATCTAAAGCTAAAGAAAGGAGAAGAGAGGACGAGGGAGGAAGGTTGGCTATATATACCCGATTAAGGTCAAGTGACCTGGTCAAGTAATAGCAGCGTAGTAATAGCAGCTAAAACTATTATATTACTCCCCCTTTTTAAAAAAGCTTGCCCTTAAATTTCTTAATATTTTTATATTATTTTTTAATTCTTTGTATAAGTCGGCCCTATTTTCCTACATCTTAATCCAGTCTTATAATAGCTTATAGGGGCCTAGTAAGTCCTTATAATATAAGTAGAAGTCTTATAGCTTATATAAAGCATACTTGAAATCACTTATAAGGTACTATTCTAAGTCTTTATTATAGCTAATCTATTTTACTTAATAAGAGAGTATTTTCTTAGTTTTTTATATAGCTAAGATTTCTTTTACTTTTTATTCCTAGTTATTTATAACTTTAATTAGCAAAAGGGAATTATTTTGCTAGCCTAATAACGGGTCCTTAAGTGCTTTTTATAGCTAATCTAATAAGAATATAGGGCAAATTTTTATTGATTCAAATAGCTTAACTTTATATAAGTTGCTTACCTAATAAAAAATCTTATATAAACTTATTAATTAGTAATTTAGCTTCTAATTAAACTGCTAAGTTTTCTAGTTCTTAGTTAAGATTTAACCTTATTTTTTACTTAGAAATTAATTAATCTTTAGTATAGATTTAAATCCCTTTTTTCTTTTTTTCAGCTCTTTTTATAATTATATAAGCTATCTCCCAAGCCTCTTATAAGGTATAGACTATTTGCTAGGCTTTTTCCTAATTAAGCTTTTCTTTAAGGGTAGCTAATCTAAGGGTATTCTAGTCAAATAATATACAAGGCTTATAAGCGTTTAAGAGCTTAAAGGGGGATATATTAATACTATTATATAATAGCATTAATTATATATAATTTATAATTAGTAAGAGCTTTAGTTAATTATCCTAATAATAGTTTATAAGCAAATAAAAGTATTAATCTAAGTATTAATTTATAACTTTTATTTGTTTGTTTATTTGCAAATAAAATACTATAAAGAGTTTTAATTATATACTTAAAATTTAATAGAACTTATTCTAAAAGTCAAATACAAATTAAAGGCCGCGATTAAATATAATAGTCTGTGAGGCCTTATAATACTAATATATATATATATTATATAGCTAAGCTATATCCTTAGCTATTACAGTCTTATAATATAAGATTAAGGTGCTTTGCTTGCTTAATCAATCGATTACTATTGGAGCTAAGTTGTGTTCGGATTTAATTACAAGAAATAACTTAAAATTTATAACAATATATTATTAAAGTCTATTAGGTATTAATAATATATATAATAATCTAAGTGTATAGTCCCTAAGTATATAAGATTGTTTATATATATAATAGTTCTATATATAATAAATAATGTTTATTAAAAGGCATTTCTGATAATACTTTTAGCTTAATGCTTTAATTATTTTATTATAACCCAAGTAAGTAAAAGAAATTTGGTTATAAGCCTCTTAAATTAGATTTGCAATTAACTATTTATTTGTTAAAACTATTAGTCTCCTTTAATAAAGCAATAAACTATCTATTAGAAAGAAGTTATCTTTATTAGCAGCTTATATATATAAGGCTTCTAAGGATTCAAAGGTTTTATTAGTAGCTAGTAAGCGCTAGACTAGATATAAGGACTTTTGTATAGTTATACTAATCTTTATACTAATTAGTAAAGGGTAAGCTTTTCAAGACAGTCTTAACAAAGAATTTGCGTCCTTATAGCCCTTAAAGGTCTTATTTAAGTCTTATATTTTTATAATTCTTTAGATTTAAAGGTCAAGTTAATTAGGTTATAATAATACCTTTATATAAAGGTAAGTCTTTAAGTTAGCAAAGGGGTCTAAATCTAATTCCTTATAAGAAATTATATTAGCCTTAGTATTTTCTTTTTCTACTCAATATATAATAATAAACAAATAATTAGCTAATAGCTTAGTCTAATAAGCTTAGCAGCTATTTAATTGCTTAATTATTATAAAGTACTTAAAGGCTTTGTAGTTTATATAAACCTTTATTTACTTAATATTCCCTTAAAACTCTAGCTATTAATAGCTAAAGGATTATATAATAGCTAGTATCTCTTTGTTATAAATTTGGTAATTAAGCTTTATAATAGCCATAGTCTTAAAAAAGTAGCTTATTAGGTATTAATTGCTATTAGGGTATAATTAAGATAATACTTTAATAATTACCCTATTAAAAGCATTAGTTTTTAGCTTAGTCTTTAGGTTATAATTATAATATTAGAAGATAAGGGCTAACATTAAGCATTATTTAAGATTTATAAAGGCCTATTAGTAAGCCTTATTAAATATAAATAGTATATAATTCTTAATAAGCCAAGTAAAAGGCTTTATAATATTATTAAAGTCTTTAATAAAACAATTATAAAAGTTATAAAATCCTAAAAAGGATTATACTCTTTTTATTATATAAGGTTCTATCTAATAATAAATAATCTCTATTTTTTTAAGTCAATCTTAATACCTTAAGTACTTATAATAAAACTTAGATACTTTGTATAAATAACCCTAAATTTGCTCTTTTTAATATTTGCTTATAGTCTAATATCTTAAAGCCTTTAAGGACTTTTCTAATATACTTTTAATATATTAGCTTATTATTCGAATAAATTAAGATACTATTCAAATAAGTTATATAAAAATTATTTAAATAGTTGAATAAAATATTATTTATATATTATCAGTATATTATAAGTCTATTAGAAAGTCCAAATAATAATACCTTATTTAAAAAGTAATTAATTCTTTAAATTCAAGTGTATATAAATCCTATAAAATACTTATTATATATTTAGCTTAATAAATATCTTAGCTTAGTTAATTTGTATAAGAGTCTTATTAATTAGTAATAATAAGTACTAATTCTAATATAAAAGTCAATATAAAAATAAAGGCTCTTATTAGGCTTTTTAATAAAAAGGGTTAGTAAAGTATAAGGTGTTTTACTAGCTTTAATAAACCCCTTATTTAGGTTATTAAGTAAGTATTGCTTAATAGCCTATAGCTTAGCCTTAAATTAGTATTATAGAGGGCCATAACTTAAAGTATTCTTAGCTTTTAGCTAAATATAATAGTTGTATAAATAATAAGAGGGCAAGGCATTAAAAGCTACTTTGAAAAAAATATCTTTATATAATTAAAAGTAAATAAAAAGTTGATTTTAAATCTCTTTTAAGTTGGCTTTATTGTCCTAAGTACCTTTGCTTTTAATTAGTCGATCTAGCTTATATAAGTTAATCTAAAAGGAAATATTCTCTTTCCTTTAAGCTTATATATAAAATCCTGTAGTAATAATATTAGCAATATTTAATAATAAAAGTTCCTTTAAAGAAAAGTAAAGTTTATTATATATTATATAAAGTAAAAGGGGTAAAGAGTCCTTAAGTATATATAGCTCTTATTATATATATTACGGTTTTGGCATTCTATGCCACGTGGTCACGTGCACTAGCGCGGCTAGCATAGGCGGTGTAGAGCGGCAGAACCCGAGTATTCGTACAAACCAATCCTTTGTAAATAACCTCTTCTTTCCTTAGCTTTGAATAGTTATAATTGGGACTATTCAACCAATGCACTTTGTGCTATAAATCTGGCGCTTGTGACATAATTCAAAGCTCAATCCAATTCCAATCCTGCAAAGGATTTAAAATTAAATTATATAGAAAGGAGAAGTTAACGCGTCGCCTTTGTCTTGCCCTAAACTTAAATAAACAAATTCGACTAAACTAAACTAAACAAACTATACAAAATCAAAACCTGAGAATAAGACATATTGCATAAGCACAAAAAGAATGCTACAAGGTCACAATCCCACTATAAATAGTCCCTTGAACCTACAAATGCTCAACCCTCTTGTCCTTCTTTAATTCTTGAAAAACCCGAATTCAACCTCAAATACCTCTAATTTTCATTTTAGCAAGACCTTAAGCAACTTTGCAACTATCAAGAAAAATAAAAACGTGCCAACAACGTGCCAATAGTGCTAACAATGTGCTAACAATGCTAATAATGTGCTAATAGTGCTATTTTTGCATATTTAAAAATTTGGCACTAAATTTTCGATATTAAGTGCTAATTAATTGCTATTAGCACCAATTAAGCTATATATATAAATAGTAACTATCTTGCTAATACTAATTACTAAGAGTTTTCATTTAGTTATATCTTTTACAAAAGCTTATATAAAAATAATTTAAAAAACTATCTTAATATTATAAAAAAATAACTTTATATAAACTACCTTGCTAAAATGCCTTACAAAAGTGTTCTTTACAAAAGGCCCCGAAACCTAAGCTGCCTTCTAAAACGCCTTGCCAAAACCCCCTGCCAAAACGCTTTATAAAAGTGGCCCTGAAACCCAAGCTACCCTCTAAAATGTCTTGCCAAAACTCCCTGCCAAAATACTCTACAAAAGTGGCCCCGAAACCTAAGCTGCCCTGTAAAACTCCCTACTAAAACGCCTTACAAAAGTGGCCTCAAAACCCAAGCTACTCTTTAAAATGCTTTGCTAAAACAACTTATAAAAGTGTATATTAGATAAAAAGATATTAGATAAAAAGATATTAGACAAAGAGATATTAGACAAAGAGATATTAAATAGAGAGATGTTAGATAAAGTAATATTAAATAGAGAGATATTAGATAAAGAGATATTAGCAAAAAGATGTTAAATAAAGAGAAAGAAAAGAGGAAAAGAGGAGAAAATTAAATTATATTTACTATAAAAAAGCTTTAATTTTGCTAGTAAAGAAGAGTAAGTAGCAACTATAATATAAACAAAAGCGCCACCTTTTACTTGTGTCGCTTATAGCACAACTGCTAGCCTATTTTTTTATTATATACTATACAACTCAATTCTCGGGCTTATTTTAAACTATCCTCCTAAACTATTCTCCTAAATTGTTCTCCTAAACTGTCCTCAAAACTGCCCTCCAAAACTGCCCTCTAAAACTGGTCTTTAATTGCTAATTAAATTGCCCTACTTGCCAATTAACTGCTAAGCGGCTACTAATAGCACTATATAAGAGTATACAACTAAGCAAAAAATCAATTAATTGCCCCACTTGCCAATTGACTGCCAAGCAGCTACTAATAGCACTAAGCAGGTGCTAATGGCACGTGCGCCTAAGCAAAAAATTGTTAGCAAGTTTTTTTTTCCTGATAATGAAAAGCCAAAGGCTAAAGAGCAACAAGCACACTTAGCTGAGCTATCCCTACAAAACAATTCCCTTTAAACCAAACTCCTTAAAGCATATTAACAAAATCGACAAGCTACCCCGGCTAAACAAGCTCCTCCCTATTCTATAAAGCTCCTTAATTCCCTTATCTTTACAAATAGCAAGGATATGAGTTTCTTTAATTAGCTGTCTTGTATTAAGAATAAGCTTTGTGAAAATGCAAATTATTATCTTATTAAATTAATAAAGCTTACATATATAAAAGGCTTAATTAGAGGTAAAGCTACAAAGTATATATCTTTATATTTGAGAGATAATGCTATTAATTTATATATAACTATTTAAGACTTATTTGAGCACTTAACTTTTGCTTATAAGAATTTGAACCAATTATTTACAGCTAAAAACAAATTCAAGAAGCTCTTTATTAACTTTTTGCAGTTAGCATTTGAAGCTAAAGTTGCATTTGCAAAACAAAATATAAGCTAAATAGCAAGCTATCCTTTAGTCTCTAAAAAGCAGTTATCTCGCATTTTAATACTAAATTATCCTTTTATAAGTTTGCAAAGTAATATACAATTTACAACTAATCCCTTAAGGTTATTAAGGAACGCGAGTCACGTGTATAAAAGCCTTGCAATGCAAATAATGCAAATAAGACTCTAATTATAACTCTATTTACAATTAAACTTGCAACTACAACTATCCTTCTAACTACTCCTTATACAAATACCCTTTTAAAGCTTATATATTAGAATCTGTTGTAATAGCAATTAAGCAATGTAAGCAAGTGTTTTATTTGCTAAAAATCGGGATATAAAATATATAAATGCCCTTATTATACAAATATTTAAGCTATTAAGCAGTTAAAAGAAGTCCTAAAGTTGTCGGAAAACAATAACCTTTAAAGGAAGTCTTTACTTTAAGGTTATATAATATTAATTTGTATAAAGTAAACTTAAGTCAATTGCTTAAGGGGGATTCTTTTACCTTTTTATATATAATTAGCAGCAATAGACTAGGAATTAAGACATATACACTTATTAATATTAAAGTAAATAGATATATATTTATTAACATTAACTTTGCAGCTTTTGCTACTTGATTTTTTGATATAAAAATATAATAGCTATATATATTGTGTAATATATAAGGATTTAATAGCAAAATTGCGCAACTAATTACTAATTATATAAAGTTAATACTGCTTATTAATAAAAGAAAAATAAAGGTTTTTATATTAGTTATATAACTAAGGGGATAAGATATAATATTAGGCTACAAATGGGCTATAGAAATAAGAGTCCTTATTAACTGCAAAAACTAGCAATTAATATAGTTAGAAAACTATTTTAAGGATAAAGGCTAAAATTGCATATTAGTAACTGCTAAGAAGAACCTTTTGCTACAACCCTTTAATCTTATATATTAAAAGGATACTAATTACTATATAAAGCTTATAGCAAAGGATAGCTAGAGGCTAACAGCTATCTTAAAGCCTAAAAATCAAGCCTAAATAGCTATATCTTAGAGGATTAACTAAAAACAATAATATAAGGATATATATAATAATTTACAAGAACGAACTCTCGAAATATGCAAGAAACTTGCAAAGAAATTTACAATTAAAAAGATTAAAAGAACAATTAATATTGCGAAATTAGCTACTTAGTATTTTATATAATCCTTAAATACTCTAAAAAATACCCTATTCTTATTGTCTTTATACAAATTAGACTATAAGCTTAAGGACTATAAACAAGGACAAGAACTAAAGGCAAAGTTAAATCTTATAAACTAATAACCTTATAAAACTAAATTGCAATAGCTATAACAAATATTGCTAAAAGAATTTAAAGAATTTGCAAATATATTCTTAAAAATAGCATCAAATAAACTACTATTGCATTAGCTATATAATTATAAGATTTAGCTTAATAATCCGGAAAATATAAACAAAATAAATACTCCCCTTTATACTAGTAATCTACACAAGAACTTGAAGAAATAAAATAATTCTTAAAAGAGAACTTATATTAAGGCTTTATTAAAGCTAGCCAATTACCTTTTATATCCTTAGTGCTATTTATTAAAATGGCTAACAAATTATTATAGTTTTGTATTGATTTTCGGAGGCTAAATAACTTTACTTGTAAGGATTAATACCCTTTACCTCTAATTAATAAAACCCTTGCTCAACTAGCTAAAGCCAAATTTTATACAAAGTTGGATATTTAACAAGCATTTTACTATATTTAAATAAATCTTAAATCAAAGGAACTTACTACTTTTTGTACTTATTATAAGTCTTATAAGTGTAAAGTTTTATAAGAAGGCTTAACTAATAAACTTGCTATATACTAACAATATATAAACAATATCCTTTTCGATTACTTAAACAACTTTTGCATTGCTTATTTAGATAATATTATTATTTATTTGAAGGAGCCTTTAAAGTATAAGTGCTATATATAAATAGTGTGTCAAAGGATTAATCAAGTTATTTGATTTAGTTAGACTAATACTTCGTGAGTAATGATTAGACTATGAGTAAGGCCCTTAAAAAAGTTGATTTGATTAGATTAAATTATTCTAAATAAATCAAATAACTTGATTAAAATTTCACGTGACTTGCATATGCATGCGCTTAAGGGTAAAGCTCGGCTATATAACACGCTACCCTCTAATTTGCTTGCTTTACTAGAATAAGCCAATAAGAGCTTAGCGCGATTGATAAGCGATAAGGAACCTCAAAGAAATACCCCGATTAATCTTTGCTACTTTGCTTTATAATAATTAATAATATTACAAATAGAATAATTACAAATCAACCAAAAATAATTATTAATACTTTGAAATTAGGAGTTGATTTTTAATAAGAAGAAGACTTTAGGTTTCTTTAGAATTAATTGATTTTTTAATATAAAGCATAAGCTTCCTTAATTACTACTATGCTTTTTCTAATTCAAAAGATTATTAATGTTAATTTGTAATTATTAATTTATAAGGACATTCGGGTTTAAACCTAATAACTGATATGATCTATAATAAGGATTTCTAATAAGTGGCAAGTATAACCACTAATAGGTGGCAAATATGACTCCTAGTAGCAAAAGAGTCATATTTAATTCCAAATAGCATTCTTTATGACTATAGAGCTTACAAGTACTTTATAAGTCATTAGCTACTCCTTATATATATATAAAGCCCTAAGATTACTTCTAAAGTGTCCCTTAAGCTTCTCAATTCGAATAATATATTATATAATTATTATATAGCCTTTTCGCATAATACTTTTTAACAATTGAAAATTAACTATTTATCTTATTAAAAAGATTTAACTTCAAAGTTACTCTATTATATCACTTTTATTCGAAGGTGTCTTCGCAATCCTCCATTGCTCTTAATATAAAGCAAAATCGGCCTAATTTTGCTTTAAAGCCTCTAAAAGAATAACCCCTTATCTTTAAGTTTAAATAAACTTAAAGATAATCTAGAAGATCTAGAAGGGTATCGAATAGTTACTATCAAATGCTTAATAAAAGGATGCAAGTAAGTTATTATAAATTTTTTTTAAATTAATATACTAATTTTTTTTGGACAAGTTTAGTATAATTAAAAGGTTAATCGATTAACAAGTAATTATCTTAGCCATTTCAAGACTTCACATAAGTCAATAAACCTTGCTACACTTAAGCTAAGACTAGATCCTTGTAAGTTATTTTTTAAAATTCTTTTTTAAATATTTATTAACTTTATTATTAAGTGAAGTTATTAGCTCCTTAAGTTAACTTATAATAACTAAGGCTTTCGAGAACTTAGCTACAGCTACACTTATATTTAGTAAAGCCTTATTTATAGTCAATTACTTTAAAAGACTATTATTAAACTTTATAATATTAAAAAATATCTCTTTTCGAGCAGTTATTACTCAAAGTTTTAAAAAGTTATTAATTTATTTAAACAAGGGAGTTATTTAATATTATATATTTTAAAATATTATAACTAATTTATATTTAGTAATATACTGCCTTTCTATTCAAAAGTTCTTACAAATAAGCTTAATTTAAATTATATAAATCAAGTAAGTCTAATAAAAGCTAAATGATTTAATAATATAAAGTCAAATAGAAGCTTTTCTTATACTTTAAACGCTTAGACTACTATAAATCAAGACGCTTTTCTCGGAATTACTATATAAGTTTTATTATTATTATTATTTTTAGTTATTTTATTAATCAAGATTTCAAATTAAAATCTAATTTATTAGCTATAAAAGACTTATCAGATAAACCCTCTAGTGTTTATATGAATTTAGTCTTATTAAATGCTTTAAAACAATATAATGTTAAGTATAATATTATAAGGTAAGTTAATTTTATTTAATTTTAAATTTAAAAAAATCTAATTAACTAATTTGGAAATAGTATTACTCGAGATAATGCTTTATCAAATGATACCTTATTAGAAGCTTTTATAAAGCACTATAAAAAGGAAGGAATGAAGTTTTAAGGGGATATTCCA
>Ga0302221_10003041_pt1 | contig 10239 bp, 13 predicted proteins | sample II_Palsa_E2_1_FD_193517 | JGI IMG/M metagenome (GOLD analysis project Ga0302221, IMG submission 193517) | Peat permafrost microbial communities from Stordalen Mire near Abisko, Sweden - II_Palsa_E2_1 | ecosystem: Environmental > Terrestrial > Soil > Palsa > Peat permafrost | place: Sweden...
TAAAAAAGGGCATGCACGGCGAAATGCAATACATGGAAAACCATTTTGACAAACGCCTTGACCCGCGCCTGCTGGTTGACGGCGCTAAATCAGTAATATCTTTAGGACTTAATTATTTTACAGATAAAGAACAGGCAGACCCTTTAAGCCCTAAAATTTCAAAATATGCTTATGGCGCCGATTATCACCAGGTAATAAAAGAAAAGTTAAAACAATTATTACAAGTAATTAAAGAAAAGATAGGCGAAGTAAACGGCCGTGCTTTTGTTGATTCAGCGCCGGTTTTAGATAAGGCATGGGCAAAAAAAGCCGGCTTAGGCTGGGTTGGTAAAAACACTAACCTGATCAGCAAAAAAGTTGGCTCTTTTTTTTTCCTGGCGGAACTGATCATTGACCTGGAGCTGGAATATGATATTGAGCCTACCGCCGATCACTGCGGCACCTGTACAAATTGTATCGACGCCTGCCCTACCGAAGCCATTGTAGCCCCTTATATTGTTGATGGCAGCCGTTGCATTTCTTATTTAACTATTGAACTTAAAAATGAAATCCCGCAGGAATTTAAAGCCAAAATGGACAACTGGATGTTTGGCTGTGATGTTTGCCAGGATGTGTGCCCATGGAACAAATTTTCGGTACTTCACCATGAACCGGCCTTTACACCTCATCCCGACCTGCTCAATTTAACCGGCAAAGATTGGGAAGATATTACCGAAGATTTGTTTAAAAAAGTATTCAAAAACTCCGCAGTAAAGCGTACCAAATTCAGCGGGTTGAAACGGAATATTGCGTTTTTGAGGGATAGTGATTAGAGATTAGTCCGAAAGTCAGTAAAGTCCGGAAGTCCGAAAGAAGCTGCAACTGACGTTTCAGCAAAAATAACTTAAATTATATAGAAGAGATTGTGGAAATAAAGCCTTAGCCTATAACAATTTATCAATTCCTTTCGCCAATGCCTTATCCTTATCTGTAACTACATCACCGGCGGTATGGGTACTAAGCCATATCTCTACTTTGTTATAAGTATTTGTCCAGGTAGGGTGATGGTCCATTTTCTCGGCCAGTAAAGCTACACGGATCATAAATGAAAATGCTTCTGAGAAATCTTTGAATTCAAAGGAGCGGTATAGTTTGTTGTTGGTTTCGTGCCACATGGTAGTTGTATTTAATTATATGTTATTTGACAAATATTGAGCCAATAATCTGTATTAACTTTGCAATGCACGCAAAGTTGGGCAATAAAAATACTTTATTGAAACTTTAAAATAAAGTATCGCCGGAGACCAACAACCATCTGCATAATTCATTTACGTGCCACTACCTTAAATTAAACTGAAAAAATTATGAAAGCGATGAAATTTATAAGGAGCAACCCCCACCTTCCGGTAAAGAACCTGCGCCAGACATTGGATTATTACAGGGACACTTTGGGGTTTTATGACGAATGGACATGGACAAATAAGGATGGGTATGCCCAGGATGGCGGTATCAGAAGGGATGATATGCGGCTTCTTTTTGGCGAAGATCCTGATTATACGGCAAGTTTGTCTATCATGTGGTTTGTTGAAAATATAGATGAAATATTTGCAGAGTTTAAAACCAGGGGCATTGAGCTTGCCGATACCTTAAGAACGCACTCCTATGGCTTGCGGGAGTTTTGTTTTTTCGATATAAACGGGTATTGTATCCGTGTGGCTGAAGGCGTGGATGAATAACACATAGTCATTCTATTACTTCTCCTTCAACGAATCCGCCTTGAGGTACTTTAAATAATTAACCCTGTTAATCCTTATTGAGCTATCTATTTTGGTTCCGACGGTATAAAACTTCTTATAATCATTAAGCAATTGCCCGGATTGATCAGCTTTGAGGTTATCCATGAATTTTGAAAAATCCCCCGCGCTAATTTCACCCAATTTAAGTCCTGCCGGTAAACTAATGGTATTTTCCCATAAGGCTTGTGTTACACCTTTGTCTTTTGGCAGGGCAGCTAAATCAAGATAATAATTGGTTTCCTTTATTACCCTACACGTCGCACTATTAAATTCAGCGACTTCGAAAGACGGGTTATTACCATGATTTGAACCTATTGAAGGCACAATACGCATATACGAAACGGGGTTATTTTCCGCATTGTAAAACACCCTGAAATCATTAAAATGCGTATGGCTTGCTATGCTAAGTTTAATTTTTGACGAATATTTCACCACGCTATTTATAAAAGTCTGCGTGTAATTAACATTCCAGAAATTAGAACCGTTGTACACATTCGAACCCGGCGGAATATGCATAACTATCCATACATTTTTAGTTTTAGTATCAGACAAATTTGTTTGCAGCCAGCTAAACATGTTTTTGGCCTGCGGATAATGTGAGCCAAAGCTTAATAAAGCGCTGTTCATTACCATTACCTTTAAATTGCCGCTTTCACAGCTATAGTAGCCCTGCTTTTTTAATTGATCGCCCGATGATTTAGGAAGGTTTGGCGTCCAGGCATCTGCAAAATCATTAAAAAATTTGGGGTCTTGCAGTATATAATCGGCACCGTAAGTATCGTTATTGCCCATTGCCGGGATGATGGTTGAACCGGGAAAATGTTCTTTAAATAACAGGGCTATAAACTGTACGCACTTCCTTTTCAATACCGAATCTGCCGGTGTAGCCCTGTGCCAGATAAAATCGCCGGCGATTATAATAAAGGCAGGATGGGGCAGCTTTGCCTTCATATTGTCCAAAGCAGATTCCAAAATGCCATAGTTTGCATCTTGGTATAATAATGTTGCATTTATAGTTTTCTGCGCTGCTGAGCTTTCAAATATTTTCTTCCACTCATCAAATGATGACCTTTCTAATTTTCTTTTTAGCGCAGTATCGATGTGTGAACCGAACAAGGGGTCAAAATGAATATCGGATACGATTAAACATTTTTTTGTTGTCACCTGGGAGAAACAGCTAAAAGAAAGGATCAGGCTTAATAAGATCAATAAACCCAGGGAAAGGCCATAGAAGTGGTTTTTCATATTCATTTTAGAAAGGGAGCATGCGGCGATAAATTTGAGCAAAATATTTTATATATACCGGATTAAAACAAGGTAAAAGGCATGTGCATTTGCTTTTTCAAATAATGAAGGCACAAGCGGCGTAAGCAGGGTATTTACAGGGTAAAAAAACCTTTTGCTTAGCAATTTACTTATAAAAAAATCTTATTTTACCTTTTTGGCATTATGAGCCCCGTTCTGGTAAAGCACCAGCTTGGTTACCTGGCCTTTATCATCCTTAATAAACTCAACTTCGGCATCTACTGTTTTTAAAAAGAATTTACTTTGAGTTTCGGGGAAAATCTGCAGCTTGCCCTGCCCTGTTGCCTGGCCGAATAAATTGTTCCCTTCTTTTGTTATGGTTATAATAAATTTGGGGGCGAGTTCATATTGGCCGGTATAGCTTTGCAGAACTGAATCGGCTACAGTAACCGTTTTAATCACTTTGGAGTGGTTCAAATCTTTAAACCCATAAACCTTCGCTACGCTGTTTACAATCTCGGGAATAATGGCGCCGCCGTTTGCCGTATTTGTCATTACTACCACGCCGTTACCATCTTCAAGACTGCCGTAGTACTGGCTTATAAAGCCCTCGTCAACCCCGCCATGTTCAAAGTATTTTGTACCGTCAGGGTAATTATCGATAAAAACACCTAAAGCGGCGTTTTTATCGACGTATGGGGTAAGTCTTAAACTTGTCATTTGCTGGCTAAGTACTTTATGTGACCTGCCTGCGTATGCCAATTGGGTCTCTATAATATATTTGCAAAGATCGGTGGGGTTTGTCCATAAACCTGCGGCTGCCTGTTCCGGGTATATATGGTATTTACCGGGCACTTCCTTACCATTGGGATAATAAGCGGCTGATATCAATCGGGGGCTTTTATCGACAGGTGGCTGCTGATACGTGCTGGCCGTCATTCCCAAAGGTTTCAATACATTATCGTACATATATTTATCATAAGGCTTATGGGTAACATCCATCACAATAAGTTGAGCTATGGTAGTACCACCACCAGAGTATTCAAATTTAAGTCCCGGTTCGTACATAGAACGTACAGCAGGGGAATTAGCCGGTTTTTTACCATCGAGCACCTGTTCAATAGTCGGTATAGTGTCCGCTTTTTCATAGCCGCCAAAACCATGTACGGTTAAACCTGCCGAATGGCTCAAAAGATTGGCTATGGTTATTTTTTTTCCTTTTGATAGTGAATCGTACGGAAATTTCCAGTTTTGCAGGTAAGTATTGATATCAGTGTACAGATCAAGCTTTTTGTCCTGCACCAGTTCAAGTACCCCAATACTATTTAAAGATTTACTGATTGATCCCGCCTGGAAAAGCGTTTGGGTGGTTACCGGAATTTTAAGGCTATCATCAGCCCATCCATAACCTTTTGCCCATTCAATTTTATAGTTATGGACAATTGCAATACTTACCCCCTGTATGTGGTAATAAGCCATGCGGCCTTTTAATGTCCATGTGGAATCACCATATGCCTGGATATTTGCAACAAGGTTTGTTTCTACCTGTTTGATTTTTTCGGCGGTATCAATGGTTTGCGCACCTGCGCTTAAAGGGATAAAGAATACAAATGCTAAAACGGATAATAAGGCAGATGATCGCATAAATGATGAGTTATTGGTTAATGCCAACTAAGATAGCAATAAAGATTCAGATGGCATTACGCCGAAAAGCGAGAAAAATTAGTTTGGCTTTATTATAAAAATCTCACCACCCCAATGCAATTTTATCCTCGTAACTTAAATTAAGATCATCTTCGGCTTTAGATTTTGTTGGTCTTATCCATAAAAAATACAGCACATTGACCCCGGCTAAAATTAAATAGAATAAATTTCCGCGATCCATGTAACTTACTATCCCAAATAAGGACGCACCCTCTGCAAGGGCAAACCTTATAATGAGTGCAGTTTGGTAGCCCTGTGTTTTTTCAATCAACAATTGTTTACCTGCCAGTTTTGCAACCTGTTGTTTAAATATGAAGCTGCCTCCTAAAACACCAAAAATAATGAGCAACGAAACAACGTAAAAGAAAGGGTCGCCATCGGGTTTTAAATCAATCAGGGTACTATTTGTTAGGTAAAATGCTGTTATGCCAAATGCCAGCTGCCCTATTATCATTGCGAGATGGATGACCGATATGGTTTGAAAAAATGCCGGGTTAGGTTTAATAGTATCCTGGTCGTTGTACATAATGCTTAGAATTGAAAAACTAAGCTACAATTATTTTCAACAAGGTAAAGTGAATTACTTAATAGCTGACGCAATGTATTAAAATAGTAACAAATATTTTTTGGATTTAATTATGGCCCGGATTATTATAATTTGCCGGTGGTGTGGAAACTATCTCACCAAATTCATTAACATAAGCAAGCTCCATATCCCGGCCTGCTGAGTTTTGCTGACGGTCAAGCTTACGTTGTTCTTTGTCTTCTTTCCTTTTTTGCTTGTTTTTTTCGAGTTGCTTCTTCATGAATGTAGCCTGTGATTTTGCCATGATGCTATTATTAAAGTTAAATGGCCTTGAGCTGCATGTGCTATTCAGGACCGGGAGCCCGAATGTATATCAAACAAGCATAATTTTGCTAAGGTAACAAAAAAACGGGATAGCGGTTTCATTAGCATCCTCTTTTAGTGACATTCCGCTATAAAAATCCCCCATCTCTATTGTCAATCTCATTAATTATTATTTACTTTGTTAAGCAAAGTACTTTTAATTGATAAAATGATTGCTTTCAATAAATCCTATTTCCTGCTGGCCATGCTCCTGCTGGCAATTGAGTTATACATCGGCATTTATATGCATGATGCCATTATACGTCCCTTTGGCAGTGATTTTTTGGTAGTGATCTTGTTGTATTGCCTGGTGAAAAGCTTTTTCAATACCCCCGTTTTGCTCACTGCCTGCTGGATACTGGTTTTTGCGTACGCTGTTGAAGTATCACAGTATTTTCACCTGGTACAATTGCTTGGGCTGCAACATTCTGAGTTGGCTAAGCTTTTATTGGGAACAACTTTTTCGTTTACTGACCTGCTTATTTACACCATGGTTGTCCTGCTGGTAATTATTGTTGAAAATTTAAGGGCCAGCCTGAATAAATTTTAATGAAAGCATTATTTGTACAAAAAGGTTCGATTGTCAGGAAAATATGGGGCAGGGCAGATACCTGTTTATTCATCTTCGCAGGCGCAGCGGCCGAGTTTGCATTGAACAAAGCCGTCGACTGGCTGTATTTTACCGGTCGACTGCCAGCCGACCCGCTGGGCAGGCTGTTCTCAACAGTAGCTTATGCCCATAAAATCATTTTTTCGGATGAAGATGCTGCATTGCATGCTATAGACCAGATCACCGCCATACATAAGGATGTAGAAAAAAACCGCGGCGCCCAAATACCGGATTGGGCATACCGGGACGTATTATTTTTACTGATCGGTTATTCCATCAGTTCCTTCGAACTGCTTGACCGAAAACTTTCCGAAGCCGAAAAAACTGAAATATTCAACGTTTTTTACCGTGTTGGTGCGAGAATGCAACTGGCCGGTTTGCCTAGTAATTTTACAGAATGGATGGTTATGCAGGAAGAACACCTGCAGCAAAATCTCATCAGCAGCGACTTTACCATCGATTTATACCATCAATATAAAAAACACCTGGGCGTGGTTAGGTTTGTTATTTTAAAACAAGTGCAGTTACAACTTGTCCCGGTAAAGGTGAAAAAAATGCTCCCTACCGGCAAAATTACCTGGTCTATACCTTTTATTTGGCTATATAAACTCCTTCGGGCCATAAAACTTGAAGCGCCTTTAAAAAACGCCTTATTACCTTCAAAATATAAGGTCGAGGTTAATAAGTTAGATGTTAACGTAGTGAGCGGTGAATGGTGAGTTAACCTGAAATAACAAATTCGATCAGCTTAATCCAACTCAATAAACCTAATCAACCACTATTAAGCTTTATAATACTTGCCGGATTAAAGCTGTTATAATGCAAAATTAAAAAAACCTCAGGACGTGAGGGAGCGAAGCCAGCGATTTTATAACAAGCCGGAAGGCTTTATCCCTGGTTTAAGTTTATCAAATGTTGGGGCATACATTGATAAACTTAAACCGGGGCGAATAAAGAATTTAAGCTTAAGTTGGTTTAGGCTAAAGTATTAAATCCAAAAAATGAGATCAACCTTTTGCTTTTACCTTTTAAACTACCAGCCCGAACCTTTTTTGGCATTGCCATTCTTTACATGCTCTTCGGCCGTTGCTTTTCCCATAATCGCAGCCATTTTATTGCCTGCAGCATCTGTTCCTGTTGCAATGTACCTGCCCGATTTAATGTCAATAACAGGATCGATCATTGGTACATTTTTTGTTTTTGTTTTTACTGAATAAGCAGTAATACCGTTTGTTGTCGCCATGATAAGTTTTTTTTGTTTTTTAAGTTAACCCTTGTTGGGGGAATTTGTTTTTATAAATGGTTTTGTTTGCTATAATTTGTTGGACCATAACAAGCAGGCAAGATATATAATTATGCTTAACAAACAAGATAGTTTAAATAATTGTTATTAACACATTGCCTGATAAAGCATACTATTTATTAATATTTGTAATTATTAACATTAAATGTTAGCTTAACGTCGTTAAAAACCATTGCCAATAACCCCCAGATTATAATTAATCATGAAAAACAGAGATTCAAGTATACTTTACCTTGTATTAGGGATATACTCCTTAATGGTAAGCTGGTATTACAACCACAATCTTATTATCCTTTTAATCACTTATATATTTTGGCCGGTATATCTTATTTATGAATTACTTGTTGGTCACCTTGCGCATGGATTGTGGAAAGAAATACCATTGTCATACTTTAAGTAACATGGTGAGCGGTGAATTGTGAGTAGTGAGTAGTTAAACCACTCACTACTCACCATTTTATCCGCTTTTGTTAAATTGTGTAAAAAAACCAGTACCTATTATATTAATCTTAGCTAAAAGTCGTTCTTTTGCTAAATAAACATATATGAAGAAAATTTCACTTATTGCTACCTTATTATTAGCGGTTTTATTACTGCAAAAATGCACAAAAGATACTGTAACAGCTACAGCCACCTCAAGCACTACACTATTCGCGACTATCAATGACACTTTGTGGAATGCGGATACAATAAAAGCCTCCATCACTTATAGCTCAGCTACAAAAAACAAAGTGTTTACCTGTACAGGGATAGCTAACAATAAAGAGATAAATATGTCCTGTACACAAACTAACGCTATTAATACAGCTGGTTTTCCATTAATCGCTTTTAATGCCGATGCAGCAGGAAATAATACGTTTTCTTTTTTTATGGCACAAAAAAACACTTCGGGTAATTATGTATTTGTACAGCAGGGCACTGTTGCAGCAGGCTCGGGTAATATCACCGTAACCGCCATCGATTCTGTTAAAAAGTTGATAACAGGGATATATGCATTTACTTCAATACAAAACAATTTAGACAATAATGGCAATATTATTTCTGTAACTGTTTCACAGGTATCAGCAGGGGCATTTAATAGTATGCCTTATACCTTTACCAGCAATTGATTTTTTAAGCCTGAAAATCTTTTAAGGTCTATAGTATTAAGCCAAATGTAACATCATCTTGCCGCTTAATATTATAGGCATTTCTTTTTTGGCGCCTTATAGCCTCATTTTAAGTCCATTCCTGATCCTTGTGGCCGCCAAAGGCCCAAATCCGATTATTTTCAATAATTGTTACCTTTGCCAAAATTTTATTAAATGCCTGAAAAATATAAAGCTGTTTTTTTAGACCGCGACGGGGTGCTGAACCGGGAAATGGGTGATTATGTATGCCGGCTTGAGGATTTTCATATCCTGGATAATTTTGAAACCCTTAAAACATTGCAGGGTCGTGGCTACCTGCTGTTAGTTGCTACCAACCAGGGGGGCCTGGCAAAAGGCTGGTACAGTGAAAACGAATTAGCTAAAATGCATGGCCATTTAAAAGAAGAATACCAAAAACATGGCGTAATGTTCACTGATATTTTTTACTGCCCTCACCATCCTGATTTTAACGGCGAGTGCGATTGCCGCAAGCCAAAACCAGGTTTATTGCTGCAGGGAATTAAAAAATACAATATAGATCCGGCAAGATCATATTTTATAGGCGACCGTGAGCGGGATATGGAAGCCGCTGCGGCAGCTGGTGTTAACGGCATTTTAATTGACAGTAACCAGCCAATAAGCGAGGTATTAGATTTGATTGATTAATTTGAGTCCGAAAGTCGGAAAGTCCGGAAGTCCGAAAGAAAAATTTAGTGTTTAACAAAATAAAAAAACATGAAGCCTACCCGCTATCTAAATAATCTCGATTCATTTATAGCTGCCTGCATTGGCTTTTATGTTATTTATTTGTACACCAAATACAGCGGTGCTGGTCTTTCGCCCGATTCAATTATGTATGCCAGTACTGCAACAAATATCCAGGCGCATGCCTCATTGCTTACTTTTAATAAAACGCCTCTTGTATTTTTCCCGGTTTTTTATCCTTTTTTCCTTGGTATCATCCAGTTTTTTTCCGGTACTGATCCAATAAAAGCCGGAGCCATGATTGATGCTTTCCTGTTTGCTTCTGTAATATTTACAAGTGGATGGATCATGTCAAAATTCGTGACACATTCAAGAATATATAAGTGGGTAATACTTATCGCTGTCATCTTAAGTCCGGGTTTGCTTGAAATATATACTTACTTATGGTCCGAAACCTTATTTATACCTGAAATCTTATTTTTTATCATCGCCTACTGGCGATATATGCAAGCCCACACTACTAAAGCCCTTGTATTTGTAGCAATAATTGCGGCAATAAGCTGTATCACGCGTTACGCGGGGGTTACCATTATAGGTGCAGGCTGTTTAATGCTGTTGCTGGATAATCAATTGCCAATCCGCAAAAAATTTGGCCACCTGGTGCTGTTTGGCTTGTTATCGCTCTCTTTATTGATAGGGAACCTTATACTTAACAGCTATTCAACAGGTTTAAGTACCGGTACGCGTGAACCTTCAATTACACCTTTTGCCGATAACCTGTATTATTTTGGAACCGTTATTTGTGATTGGGGCAGCCTCAGCAAACAAGCTTATCCGTTTTCCGGGCTTATTACTTCAGTAATTTTAGTGGCGCTGAT
>Ga0302221_10003042_pt1 | contig 10238 bp, 9 predicted proteins | sample II_Palsa_E2_1_FD_193517 | JGI IMG/M metagenome (GOLD analysis project Ga0302221, IMG submission 193517) | Peat permafrost microbial communities from Stordalen Mire near Abisko, Sweden - II_Palsa_E2_1 | ecosystem: Environmental > Terrestrial > Soil > Palsa > Peat permafrost | place: Sweden...
TAATAATTTTGACGAGCATTTGGTTTCCTTTGTGGATGGGGCTTTAAAGCTTAATGGTAAAACAAAGATGGTATCGGCTGTAATGCCATACTACACAATTTCGTACGACAGGGACAAACATGGTAATGCAGGCAACAGCTACAGTCATTACCTGATCACCGATCTGCTCCGCAATAAATATGGTTTTGACGGTGTGGTTTGCACAGATTGGGGTGTTACCGCCGATGAAGGCAAAACACCTGATATTTTCGCTGGAAAATCATGGGGAATGGAAACTGCGACAGTTGCCGAACGCCACTATAAAATACTAATGGCAGGTGTAGATCAGTTTGGCGGCAATAATGATGCAGGCCCTGTAATTGAAGCCTACAACATGGGCGTAAAAGAACATGGCGAAGCTTTTATGCGGGCAAGGTTCGAGAAATCGGCGGTGAGGCTGCTGCGTAATATATTCAGGGTGGGATTGTTTGAAAACCCTTACTTAGATGTACAAAAATCGAAAGCAACAGTTGGCAACCCTGATTTTATGACGGCGGGTTATAATGCCCAGCTAAAATCAATCGTGCTGCTAAAAAATCATGATAATGTACTTCCGCTGCAAAAGGGCAAAACTGTTTATCTGCCAAAAAAATATACACCATCGGTTAAAGGATTTTTTGGCCCTCCTTCAAAAGAAAAATGGGAAGATGCGGTTAATGCCGACCTGCTAAAAAAATATTTCAATGTAACCGATGATCCTGCAAAAGCAGATTATGCCATTGTATTTGTAAGCAGCCCAAGTGGTGGCGCCGGATATGATGCGGATGATATAAAAAGCGGCGGCAATGGCTACGTACCTATCACCCTGCAATACGGCGCTTATACAGCTACTGATGCCAGGGAACACAGCATCGCTGCGGGTGACCCTGTTGAGCCGGGCATAACCAACCGTACCTATAAAGGCAAAAGCATCACGGCAGCCAATTATAATGACCTGAAAACTATTGAGGAAACAAAAAAAGCGATGAATGGCAAACCGGTTATTGTAGCTATCACATTAACAAAACCAGTAATACCTGCCGAATTTGAAAAGGATGCAAACGCAATAGTTGCCAGCTTTGGCGTACAGAACCAGGCCATGCTTGATATTTTGACAGGGGTTGCCGAGCCATCAGGCTTATTGCCTTTCCAGATGCCGGCCAATATGCAAACTGTTGAACTGCAGGATGAGGACATACCACATGATATGCAATGCTATTTCGATTCCGATGGCCATACCTACGATTTTGGTTTTGGGATGAACTGGAAAGGCGTGATAAACGATGCCCGCACAGCAAAATATGTGAACAGGATAGCTATGCCAATTATAAATGTTAAAGGTAAAATGGTAACGTTAACCAGCCCGACGGCTGATACAAAAATTTATTATACCACTGACGGTACAACCCCGGCTTTTGTAGAAGCTAATGAATATTCAAAACCATTTACGATAAGTAAGGGTTCAGCAATAAAAGCAATAGCAAAAAAATATGGGGTAGATAATAGCAGCATGGTGGTGTATAGTTTAAGTAAGTAATAATGAATGTTGAAAGAAGTAATGGTGAATATCGAATGTCGAATCAATGTCGTTTAATTAAGGCTAAGGAACTCACAGGCAATTTCGCCTCACCTAAACGGCGCAGCCCTCACTCATCCTCTCCAAAGGAGAGGACTTTAACTCCGCTCTTCTTTAGAACCCTCTCCTTTGGAGAGGGCAGGGTGAGGCAACCGGCGTTTGTGAGAACAACTAATTTTCAATTATCCTTAAGTAAACGACATCAAATACCATATCCAATATCGAAGTAAATACTTCAACATTCGGGTTCAATATTAATTTATAAAACCAAGCAGATGAAAAAACTATTTACAGGGTTGTTATTAGCAGTGGCAGTAACAACCTGCTTAGCGCAAAGCGGAGACGGTACCTGGCAGATCGTTAATACAACCAACAAAGTTGATGGACGCAGCGAATGCAGCCTGGTAGCTGTTAAAGGTAAACTTTATTTAATAGGCGGCGATGGCCCGGCGATGCCTGTTGAGGTTTACGATCCTAAAACAAATACATGGACAAAAAAGGGTGTTGCCCCCGTAGTGATGCACCATTTACAGGCGGTGGCTTTGGGCGACAAGATTTATGTTTTGGATGCTTTTTATGAAGGTGGGTTCCCAAATCAAACTCCAGACCCCAATGTTTATAGTTATGATACAAAAACAGATACCTGGCAAAAGCTTGCTGAAATACCTGCCGACCGCAGAAGGGCGGGCGCCGGTGAAGCAGTTTACAACGGTAAATTATATTTGGTATGCGGTATAACCCATGGGCACAGCAGCGGTACTAATGCCATGTTTGATGAATACGACCCCAAAACCGATACCTGGAAAGTATTACCTGATGCACCGCATATCCGTGATCATAGCATGGCCGTGGTTGTAGGTGATAAACTGTATGCGGTCGGCGGTCGTAACACAAGCTATCGCGACCCTAATAATGTTATTCCTTTTTTCAGAATGGTAATGCTTGATGTTGATTGCTACGATTTTAAAACGGGTACATGGTCAACCCTGGCAGCAAAACTACCTATGGGCACCGGCGGCGGCACAGCTGTAAACCTCGGCAATAAAATATATTATATAGGCGGCGAAAGGGCGACCGATACAATGCCAAACGGCCCTCAAAAGGATGTTTACTATTTAGACCCTTCAACATCAAATGAATGGACAAAAACCGGCGACCTGAACATGGCAAGGAATGGTGTTGGCGGCGCTGTGCTTGATCATAAGATATACATTGCAGGCGGATCAGGCGGGGGACCAGGTGGCCCGCCTCCCGGAGGGGCCAGGCAGGGCATGCCCCCGGGGCCGCCCAATGGTAATCCTCCGAATGGCGGCCCTCCGGGTGGAGGTCAGCCAAACGGGCCGCCGCCAGGTCAGGGACCCGGTGGTGGTGGCAGTATTACTTTAGAAGTGTTTACATTAAAGTAGCTGTTCATAGTCTTTAAACAAAAGAGATACTATACACAGTGTCTCTTTTTTTATTACATAGAAACCAGCCTGATTTAGCACGCTGGTCGACCAGCAGATAAATTATGCCGATAAAGAGGGTTTTTCAACCGACCAAACATATATATTACTAATTATGAATACATTATAAAGCCTTGCCGATTAAAACTAAGGGTTGGTCTACAGAAAAGGGGTGGTGGTCTATTTGATTTTTTTAGTTTTAAAAGTTGTTGTTCTTTTGATCATTGAAACGAAAGAAACAATAATTAAATAAAACATTAAAATTTAGAAATCATGAAAAATTCCATCAAATTAACCGCATTAACCTTATTATTAAGCACTGGCATTTTTGCCGCAGCATCTGCAAAAACTACCGGCACTGTTGTACCATCAACAAAAGATGAGATCACTTTTTCATCACTGCCATCACACAAAGGCATAGAAGTAAAAGTTGAAGGAAGGGATGTTGCAAAAGCCATCGTAATCATTTATGACCAGGATCAGAATGTGATCTACAAAGATGTTTTGCCAGCCTACAAATCAATGGAAAAAGGATATATCCTTAACCAATTGGCTAACGGAGATTACACTATCGAAGTTACTGCTAACAAACAAGTAGTAAAAAAGGATATCCACGTTTATGACGAATACAGTACCAAAGTATTTTTTGTTAAACAATAATAGGGCGTAATAACCACGTTATTATTAAAAAGCACCGCTCCCGGTTTTGAGGGCGGTGCTTCTTTGTTGATAATCAAACCTATGGGTTTTAAAACTTTGAAAATTTTTCGAAACAAAAAAAACAACATTTAGTTTTATTTGTTATTTTTTTAATTGGCGAGAAAATTTTTTAATCGAAAATCTAATATTTAAAGATCATGAAAAATTCCATTAAATTATCCGCATTACTCCTATTAGCGAGTACCGGCATTTTTGCAGCTGGCGTAACTGCAAAACCAATTCACCCCATGACGCCATCAATAAAGGGAATGGTTACTTTTTCTCCGGTCCCTTCAAAAAGGGGAGTTGAAATTAAGGTCAATGAAAATGCACCTGGAAAAGCCCTCGTAATAATTTATAATTACGAAAATGATATGGTTTGGAAAGACGTTTTGTCAAAGAAAAAAGGCATGGACAAGGCCTTTATTTTAAACCAGCTTGATAACGGCAATTATACCATTGAAGTTACCTTAAACAAACAGGTGGTGAAAAAGATTGCACACGTTTACTATAAAGGCGATTCCAAATTAGTTGCGATCAAAGGTTAAACAGTAGTTTTATTTATTAAAGAAAGCATCGCCCCAAAATGGGGCGATGCTTTTTTATGAATTTTAAATGTATGATTTTGGATATTGGGAATAATCCGTAAAACCACCAGATAGGCAAACAAAATAGTTCCCTGTTTAAATTACTGACATTTAGATAATTGGGTTTGGAAAATTAAAAAGTATTTTTAAATTTACTCAATCAATTAAATTATCAAGGTTAATATGAACAAAATTGCCCTTGCAAACTCACCAACCATTAAAAGCTATTATCATGAAAAGATCAATTACTTTATTCCTTTTACTCTTATTGTCAGGTAGCGGCCTTTTTGCCGGGGTTCCTGCAAAAACCATGAGCCGCATTTATGCCCAAAAAACGGATATTATTACTTTTTCCACATTACCTTCAAGGAAAGGTATTGAGGTTAAGTTTAAAAAGGGTATAGCCGGAAAAGCGATCGTAATTATTTACGATAGTGACAAAAATATGTTGCGGAAAGATATTCTTTCAAATGAAAAATTAGGAAAAGGTTACATTTTGACCAGCCTTGACAATGGCGACTATACCGTTGAAGTTACCCTGAACAAATTAGTGATGAAAAAAGACATTCATGTTTATATGGAAGGACAAGTCAAAACGTTTATCATTAAAAGCTAACGCCTGCAACAGCTCTTTTAAAAAAGCACCGCCTTCCTTTTTGGGCGGTGCTTTTTTATTGAATAAATATATAAGATGACTGTTACATTTACAAACACAATAGTGTGATGTAAAAAATTTCTGATAGCTGTAGCGTTTATCGCTACGTTAGCGTATTTAAAATAAATACAGTGTAACCCCAAAAAGATGAAATATTTACCGGTACTATTTATTGTTTTGGCAACGGCCTTTGTGTCGTGTAAAAAGGAACAGCAAGTCCAGGTCGCTCTTTCGGGCAAATGGTTGGAAACAAAACTGGTGGTGTACAAGCAGAACGTCAATGTTGTTTTGTGGGATACTACTTATCTCACTCCCTTTACAAGTTTTGATTACATACAATTCAATGATAATGGTACTTCCGTATCGGGCAGTGATTTTTACCTTATTAACGCACCTAATGGACTTGGCTACTCGAAAACGACCCAAACAATTACCCCGGGTACATATAATTTTGACTATTCAGCTTATGGATCTGTTTATATTCTAACCCCAAACCCAAACCCTGTAAATTTCGCAGGTATTACAACTGCTGATACCGTCTCCATAAATGGCAATACCCTGTTACAGCACGTTGTTGATTATGGCCCTGATCACATGGCTAATTCAGTTTTTGACAGCTATTTCACCAGGCAATAGGTAAATGCAAAGTCCTTACCTCCACCCGCCGCCAAGTGCCCTGTAAAGGTTTACAATAGCCTGTAATTGCTGCAGGCGGTCGTTAACGGCGCTTAGCTGTGCAGAAAGCAGGTTTTGTTCGGAGGTTAATACATCGTTATAATTAGTAGCCGAGCTATACCTCAATAACTGCTCTGTATAATCAACCGATTTTTCAAGGGCGATAATTTCCTTACCTCTTGAGCTATCCTTTTCTACGCCCGTTTGGTAAGCGTACAGTGCGTTTGATACTTCCTGGCCCGCTGTAAGTAAACTTTGCTGAAAGTTGTACAGGGCCTCCATTTGCTGTGCCTGCGCGGTCTTTAACCTTGCCTTGTTAGCGCCCTGGTTAAATATGGGCTGTGTTAACCCGGCAGCAAGATTGTAAAATACCGAATTAACAAAAAAATCTTTTAGTTGTAAATTTGAAAAGCCCCCCGATGCCGTAATTGTAAATGCAGGGTAAAAATAGGTACGAGCAAGGTTAGTATTTTCAAAGGCGCTCCTGAAGGCAAATTCAGCCTGCTGCACATCGGGGCGATTTTTTAACAACTGTGCCGGGATGCCGGTTTGCAGATCGGTAATAGGTTTTTGATCATCAAGTTTTGCATGGTTTAGCGGGCCGGGAGGACGGCCAACTAAAATATCAATAGCATTTTCTGTTTCGCGGATGCTTCTTTTAATATCAGGAATAGCAACTTCCGCAGCATAACGGTTGGCTTCGCTTTGTACTACAGCTGCGCCATTTACCACATCGCCTTCCTTTAAGGCTTTCATAGTTTCTACATCCTTTACCCGGTTTTGCAAGGTTTTATCTAAAATTTCCAGTTCCTTATCATAAGCCAGCAACAAATAATAATTGTTGGCTATATCGGCTATCAGCTGGGTTTGTATGGCCCGTTTAGCGGCGTCTGTTTGCAGTAAATTGGCATAATCAGCTTTTTTGGCACTGCTTAATTGCCCCCATACATCGGCTTCCCATGATGATGTTAAGCCAAACTGGTAGGCCGTTGTTACCGTATTGACAATAATACCCGGCGGATAATCTAAACTTGCCAACGATTGTTTGGATCTTGCCACACTGGCGTTCCCGCTTAAACCGGGTAAAAATGCCGCCTTGCTTTGCCCAAATGAGGCCTGTGCTTCTGCTATTTTTTGTACCGCTACTTTTAAATTCAGGTTCTGATAAAGCCCTTCGCGTATCAAAGCCTTTAAGGTGGTATCGGCAAAAAGGCTTTCCCAGGGCATGCTTGCGATAGTTGCAGTATCTGTATTGCTTTGCCCGCGATAAAGGTCATTGGTGTTCAGGTCAGGCTGCCCGTAAGGTTTTGTTACTTTACAGGATAACAAAGCACAAATTAACAGCAGCACTGAAAATGTATATTTTAAACAGGTTTTGTTCATGATCGGTCTTGATATTGCACTGTATTAACTTGTTACCGTTTCATCCTCTTCATCTTCATGATGCCGTTTGCCCCGTATTTTTTCTTGCAAAGTCTGGAAAATAATAAACAACACAGGGATAGCGAACAGCCCAAAAACGGTACCGATGAACATACCGCCGACCGCGCCTGTACCAATGGAGCGGTTACCCAGGGCGCCTGCACCTGTAGCGAACATTAATGGCATTATACCAAAAATAAAAGCGAATGAGGTCATTAATATAGGCCGTAAACGGGCTTCAGCTCCCTCAATAGCCGCTTGCACAATAGCCATCCCGGCCCGTCTGCGGTCGAGAGCGAACTCAACTATTAAAATTGCATTTTTCGACAGCAGCCCGATGAGCATTATGAGCGATATCTGCACATAAATATTACTGTCGATCCCCGCAATCTTTGCAAAAAGGTAAGTGCCCGTTAAACCTATAGGCAGCGATAATAATACTGCGAAGGGCAAAATATAACTTTCATATTGCGCACTCAACAAAAAGTAAACAAATATGAGGCATAGAACGAATATGTACAGGGATTGAGTGCCTGAAGAAATTTCTTCACGGGTAAGCCCCGAAAAATCATAGCCGTAGCCGGGGGGCAATTTCACGGCAGCCACGGCTTTTATCGCGGTGATGGCGTCCCCTGTGCTGTAACCGGGGTTGGGCTGCCCGTTAACCGATACCGCGGTAAACAAATTAAACCTTTCAACGGATTCCGGGCCGAATACTTTTGTCATGGTAATAAATTCGGTAATGGGGGCCATGGCACCGTTGGCGTTCCGTACAAAGATTTTACTCAAGCCCGTTATATTGGCCCGGTAAGCGTAATCAGCCTGCACCATTACCCGGAATTGTTTACCAAACTGGTTAAAATTTGAGGCATACAAACCGCCGTAATAGCCCTGCAGGGTATTGACTACCGAATTTACCGTTATACCGGCTTCTTTGCATTTTGCCACATTTACTTCAACCTGGTATTGCGGAAAGTTTGGGTTAAAAGAAGTATTGGTGTTTTGTATTTCCTTGCGTTTATTTAATGCAGCTAAAAAATCGTTCGTTACCTTATAAATCTCAGCCATTGTATGGCCGCCTTTATCCTGCAGTTGAAACTCAAAACCGTTGCCGGCGCCAAAACCCTGTATGGTGGGCGGTGAAAAAAAGAAAACCGTCGCCTGGTGAATGCCGCCTGTTTTCGCATACAGCTGATTTATTACACTTTGTATGTTATCATTTTTCCTTTGGTCCCAGGTTTTTAATTTAATGATCACCATACCATAAGCACTACCGCTGCCGGCTAAAAAGTTGAACCCTACAATTTGCAATGTGTTTTTTACCGAAGGCAGCGTATGGGCTATGCTATCTATTTGTTTGGTAATTGCAGAGGTACGCTGCATACCCGAAGCAGGCGGCAAGCTAACGCTGGTAAAAATGGTGCCCTGGTCCTCACTGGGCACAAAACTTGATGGCGTTGTTTTTATGAGGATGGCCAAGGATGTTATAAATACCGCAATAACTACTAAAACTATCCATCTTTTGCGTGCCAAAAAGCCTACCGAACGTTCATATCTTTTTTTTACGGTATCGAAAACAAAATCAAAACGCGAATAGAACCAGTTTAAAAAACGTTTCTTTTTTTGTTCTTCGGAGTGGGGTTTGAGAAATATGGCACATAAAGCCGGGCTAAGCGTTAATGCGTTTACTGCCGATAGCAGGATGGCCACAGCCAATGTAATACCAAATTGCTTGTAAAACACACCTGTTGATCCGGTGATAAAAGTTACCGGCAGAAACACCGCCGACATCACCAGGGTAATGGAAATGATAGCCCCGGCTATTTCGCTCATAGCATCAACGGATGCTTTTCGGGCCGACTTATAGCCTTTATCTAATTTAGCATGTACAGCTTCGACCACCACAATAGCATCGTCCACCACAATCCCGATGGCCAAAACCATGGCGAACAGGGTAAGCAGGTTAATGGTAAAACCAAACAGGTTTAAAAAGAAGAATGTACCTACAATAGCTACCGGGACAGCGATGGCAGGAATAAGCGTTGACCGGAAATCCTGCAGGAAAATAAATACTACGATAAAAACCAATATAAAAGCTTCGATAAGCGTGCTGATAACTTTTTCAATAGAGGCATTGAGGTATTCGTTGGCATCAACAAGATAGGTGATCTTAACGCCTCTTGGAAAAGATTCAGAAGCACTTTCGAGGATGTTTTTTGTTTCATTGATCACATTACGGGCATTGGAACCAGATGCCTGTGTTATACCAACGCCGATGGAGGGTAGGCCATTTGTTTTCAGATCAACGGAATAATCCAATGCACCAAGTTCAATACGCGCCACATCACTTAAATGCAGCAATTGCCCATTACCTGCGGATTTAATAACAATATTCCCAAACTCTGCGGTGGTTTTAAGGCGACCGGTATATCGTATTACATATTGAAAAGCCTCGTCACTGTTTTCACCAAATTTGCCCGGGGCTGCTTCAATATTTTGTTCATTTAATGCATCTGTAATATCATCAGGGATCAACCCATATCTCGACATTACATCGGGCTTTAACCATATCCGCATCGAATAATCCCTTGAAGTAAAAATCTGGGTATTACCAACGCCGTTAACCCGTTGTATCGCTGGTATAAGGTTTATTTTGGCATAGTTTTGCAGAAATGTGGCATCGTAATCTTTGTTTTCACTGTAAAGGGAAAATATAAGCAGGTTGCTATTCTGGCTTTTGGCAACTGTTACACCTGCCTGGGTAACTACCTGCGGCAAAAGACTCGTGGCACGGGCTACCCTGTTTTGAACATTTACCGCTGCAAGATCAGGGTTAGTCCCTACCTTAAAGAAAATTGCAATGGAGGCTGAACCATCGTTACCGGCGGAAGATGTCATATAGGTCATGTTTTCAACCCCATTGATCTGTTCTTCCAGCGGGATGATAACACTTTTTAGCACCACATCGGCATTAGCCCCACTATAGTTAGCTGATACCTGTACCGTCGGCGGCGCAATATCCGGGTATTGTGAAATAGGAAGGTTTACCAATCCTATTACACCCAAAATAACCAGCAGCACCGAGATGACAGTGGAAAGTACGGGCCGCTCTATAAATCGTTTAAGCATATATTTTTTATGTAGAGGCGCAATACTTTGCG
>Ga0302221_10003043_pt1 | contig 10237 bp, 1 predicted proteins | sample II_Palsa_E2_1_FD_193517 | JGI IMG/M metagenome (GOLD analysis project Ga0302221, IMG submission 193517) | Peat permafrost microbial communities from Stordalen Mire near Abisko, Sweden - II_Palsa_E2_1 | ecosystem: Environmental > Terrestrial > Soil > Palsa > Peat permafrost | place: Sweden...
TAAGTATTAAGGTAACTAGACATAATGGATTCTGCGGTTAATGCCAGGAGTCCATGGATTAATATATTATTATAAAATTGACGATTATAGACATCTAAGCTATAATGGTCTCTATTGTCAAAGAAAAGTTAAGAATTATCCCCAAGCTATACTATAAATAAATCCCGTAAATCTCGAGAAGATAATGAATCATTTCATTAAACTCCGATTTCTCTGGATAATAAAGGGCATTTCTAAGACAAAAGTCAAGGTCAGATTCTGGAACAAGATAATCTAGACAAGGAGGCAACTAATATATATAAGTATATCGAGTTTAGTGTCTTTAGTATTTTGCTAGGTAGATGCCTGGGCATAAAAAGAATATACAAGTATAATTTTAAGGCTAATACTAGAATCCCCTGCTAAGAGGTTAAGGATAAATAAAAATATATCACGTAGCATGACTTATACTAAATATTATTATGATTAAAGACATTTATGCCTGCTAAAAGAGGCTATAATTATTTATTTAGTATATTGGGCATTATAAGAAAGGCGCAGAGGATTTATAAGAGACTCTAGAGAATGATTTAGCTAAGGCTGAGTATAAAAGTATTAAAAGTATAGTATTGCCTTACTAAGTAAATTTACTTTAAATCTAGATCGATATAAAGCCCCATGAGTCACCAGCCACCTTGCTAGTTTATATTTTATCCTCCCGAATTCCAAATCTTATTAATTCCAAGTATCGAAATAAGCCAAGCGGGAATAGCCGGGCTTAGAGTATTAGTAATGAATTCCTCCTTTATTATCTTTCCGTTATCCACGAGTGCTTTGTCCTCCTCCCTCTTCTCCAAGGCTTTATCGTACTTATTTAACTCGCTTATCTTCCACGCCACGAATGCCTCAAGCTCTCTCTCTTTATGCCCTAGTATTTTTGCCTTTTTCTCCTTTTAATTTTATTAAGTTCGGAGGTTATGACTATAATAATAGATTAAAAAAAACCGAATGAAGTATTGAGGACCTGTGATATAAAGATATAAGTTATCGCGAATGTACTTCGGCCTATTGGGCCGTGCGATTTAATTATATAAAATATATTTAATTAAGATAAATTTAGCTTTTCTTAAGCTTTATACTATAATGTTTTTTTATTTATAAAGTTATAGTTATTTATTAATGGACGGTCAGGAAATGAAATATAAGGAAATAAGAAAGTTAAAATTAAAGATATTATTTTTATATTATAAATAAATATATAATCAAGTAAATTAATAATATAATAAAAAATCAAAATAAATTAATTATAAGCCCGGTATTTTTATTAATAAAGATTAAGTTATAATTATTTTAAGGAATATAAAAAATATTAAACTTATTATATTAATCTTTATTTTTATTTTTTATTATTATTAATAAATATATTTTTTATTACTATAAATATCTCTTATTATATAATAAAGTCAGAGACTTATAATATACTCTTAGCCTACTAGATTATTAAGTTCTTTATTAAGTATAGGCTTATAAGAAACAAAATTAATTATTTTATAATTAATCTTCTCGATAATCTTATTTTTATTATACTAGTATAAGATATAATTAATTATATTATATCTAGAGACGAGATGATTCAGGTTATCTAGTTTCGGCACTCCCGATTATATATAAAATAAATTAAGATTATAAGATAATTTTATAGAGATTTTATTCCCGAATATAAGTCCCAAGATATATTTAGGCCAGTCTATATATATATAATAAATCTTATTCCTGGACCGATTTTTTATTAAGTCAGGAGTTAATTTTTTTCTCCTGTTCCTATAATAAAATAATATTTATAATAAATTATATAAAATTTTATAAAGTCTAATATATATTTATAATTATTTATATTATATATTTAATTAATAAAAGACTTATATAGATTCTTTATTTTAATATAGATTAATAAATCTATTTATATATTAAAGTCGTCTTTTAACTTATTTAATAAATACTTTAAGATCTTAAATAAAGTCTATCTAGACCTACCTACCCAACTTTAAATAAAACTAAATAATATCCGCCAAGAGTTTCCATAATTCTTTCGGTCTAGTTATTTAATAATTCTCTAATATAATAATTTTTTAATAAATAATATTTATATAAATAAGACTATTGACTATATTATAAACAAGTATTTATATTAAATTTTTTTTTTTCTTTTACTTTAATATTTTTTAAAATAACTAATTATTTTATTATAAATATTATTAATTAGACTAACGTTAAGATTATTTTATTTAATATATTCCTTATAAATATAAAGATTATTCTTAATATCTAGACTAGAATTAATTAATATTTTTATCCTAATTATTATAGTCTTTAGAAATTATTTTAAAAAACTTTTTATTAAATAATTAACTATATCTCGAAAAATAATTAATATTTAATTAAAGTTATAAGATTATTTAAATTCTTTTAAGAGTATAGTTATAAGAAAAAAAATTATATAATTATATATTTTTTTGTCTTATATTTACTTTAAATAAAAAAGATTTTATTTAATTAAATATAATCTTTAGAAAAAACTTTATATATATAAATATAAATATAAAATATATATATTTCTTTAATTATTATTTGGTTTTAATAATAATAATATAAAAAAAAACTAGTTAAAGTATTCTAAAAAAACTATTTAGGGGAGGAAGGAATAAATAATATAATTTATATAAATTATAATAAATAAAAAATATAATATATTTAAATATAATTATAATAAATAATATTATTAAAGGAATTAAGTCGAGATATAACTTGGAATTTAATAATAATAATTACTTACTTTAGTTATTCTTTATATTATATCTAATTAATAAATATAATATAAGTTTTTATATTATTAATTACTTTCTTGGTCCAAGATTAACCTATAGGGAATTTGGCGTTAGTAGACTTATTAGTACCAGATCAGGTGATATTAGGCTAACTAGTAAGAATAAGTTTCACGTTCTTTAAAATAAATATAAATAATATAATAATTTCCTTCTTGCTTAACTTAAACTCGGCAGTGAAGAATATATACTAGTTATTAATTTTAATTATTCCCAAGAACTAAAGTTTAATAATATTAATTAGATTATTCTTTTTAATATAATTAATAAAATTATTAATAAAATTATTAAGATTATTAATAAAGTTATTATTGACTAGATTACTCTTGGAGACAAATATTAGGCCTTTGATAAACTTATAAGAAATTAAATATTTTTTCTTGAAATTAAACTTAAAGATAATCCCATGAATATTATTTAGGTCAAGAGAGTTAAGCTAGATAGACTTTATTTATTTATTAGATATAGTCTTAAGTATTATCTTAAGTTTACTTGGATTAATAATTTTAATAAGAAGAGACTTAATTAACTCGATAGATATAATATTAATATTTATCTTAAGTTTAATTTATTTAGTCGGAATATTCTTATACTTATAAAATAATTTAATGATAAACTTTTTAATTATTTTATATTAATTAATAATAATAATAAGATTCTTGATATATTTTTGACTAGGGCATATATTATTATATATTTAAGAAAGTTTATTATATTTTATATTAGGAATATTTAATTAATATAATTTATTATTAATAAAAAAAATAAAATCCTAGACTTATAATATATTAAATAATTTTATATTATCCTAGTTTAGGGAAATCTAAAGTTTATAAATAAATAAAATAATAATTATATTAATGATTATTATTTTATTAATGATATAAGTATATAATAATAATATTATAAAATATATATTTTATTAAATATTATAAAGTTAAACTAAGATTTAAAATAAATAAATATAACTTGGAGTCGAGTAGATTAATTAATAATAATCTTTAATTAATATAATAAAATATTTATTAATTTAATCTCTTAAATAAATATTTATAATAAAAATATTTTTATTTTTATAAAATAAATAATATTATATTTTCTGAAATATTATATTAATTATAATTTTATTTAAGTCCTATATTATCTTGCGGGAATATCTCTATATAATAATATAAAAAAACATAAAGAGGAATATTAAATAAGACAAAGACTTATTCCTATAATCTTATAATAGAGTATAATTTAATATAAGGTAAGCATTAAATAACTTTTATCCCCATCGACTAAAATCTAATTTAGATAATCCCTTAAATATAATTCATTCCTATAAACACGACTTATCCCAAAGTCATCCCATAAGTATAACTCACCCCCCATAAACACGACTCACCTATAAGCACGACTCACCTATAAGCACGACTCACCTATAAGTATAACTCACCTATAAGCACGACTTAATCAAATTCACCTCTCCCTCGAGACAAGTTTAGCTTTTATAAAAACTATAAGATTAATATATAAAAAACTTATAAAAATCCTAATAAAATAAAAATAATTTTATATAATCCCGCTCCTAAATTTAAATATATTTTTTTATTCAAATATAGATTATAATTATATTTAATATAATTAATTAAATTATATTAATTTAGTTAATTATATATATATTAATGCCGGTATACTTTAAGTTTTTATATAGAATTTAAAGATTAAACTTTATTTTTTAATAATTATTCTATAATAATATCTAAAGAATTATACTTATAATAATCATGTCCTTATTATTTTAAATTATTTTAAACTCTAGATAAACTACGGAATTATCTAGAAAATAAAAAAATATAATAATTATAAAAAATCCTTTAAAAGATTCTTTTTTATTAAATTTATAATATATTAAAAAATAAACCTAAATATAAAAAAATTAATAAATATCTAAAGTAGTCTTCTAAATTCTTAATTAAAGTTTATATTATTAAATTTTTTAATTTAGTCTATTCTTATATAAAATATAAAGACTAGAATAATATTTATATTAAAAGAATTAATTTATTATAATATTATTAAAGCCGTGAGTACTTTTATTTTAAATTAATATAATAATATTATAATTAATATTATTTAGACATTTCCTATAATTTAAAATATTTTTTTTATAATATTAATCTTAATTATTTTTATTAATAACTTAAATACTTTAAAAAATATAAATCTATAAAAAAAAGACTTATTCTAGAATAATAGTCCAAGGTCGATTAAGTCAAGAAAAATCTTTATTAATTAATAAATAAAAAATTAAATAAATAATTAAAAATAAGAGTCGCCTTAAAATATAAAAAAAAAATAAAATATAATAATAAAAAAATCCAGGAATAAATAAAAAAAAAAAATAATAACTAAAAAAATAACAAAGATATTTTAAATAAATTTTTAATTAAATTTATTTGGAATTTATCTAATATAAAATTATTATATAGAATTAACTAATTTAATATATAGTAGGCCATGAAAATACTAATGAACAAGATCGCGTTATTATTTATAGTCCTTACTATAGTCTATATTAGAGTCTAAAATAAATTTCTCTAATATAAATCACCAGAGACTTTAAACTTCCGGTATAGAATTTTAATTATTTTATAAAAGGTGTTTAATTAATCCAAGATAATAAATTAATAAACTTAATAAAAATTAAATAATTACTAAAAAATTATATAATTTATCTTGTTTATTCCGATAAATAAATAAAATTAATATTTATTAAAGATTTTAATTAAAATTAATTAACTTAATATAAAGTTTATTCTAATAAATAAATAAAAAATATTTTTTTTAATAATATATATATTATTATTCCTATAAATCACGAATTATAATTATATATTATTTTTATCAATAATATATCCAGCAGGGTCTAGATTAAAATAAAATATTTTTTAAATCTTTTTAAATAATCAAAACCAGGTTTTAAAGATAATTTTAATAAAGTAATTCCAGGAGTAAATAATCTCCTAGTTATTTCTTTATAATTTTATAGGGGGTTTAATTAATAAAGAAAATTATATTATTATATAATTTTATTTATTAAATTATTATCTATATATATCCCAGGGTCGTTATATAACTTTAGTTAATAAATTAAGCAAAAAAAATATATTTTAAACTTTAATTATAATCTTTTATTAATTTTATTTTATAAATCTTTAATATAATCATAAAAATTATTATAGTCAAGTCTAGAGATATTATAATTATTAATTTTATTAATAATATTTTTTTTATTCTTAAAGATAATAAAAACTTTAAAGATAAAAAAATTCTTGAGAGTATTATAGTTTAAGATAACTAGAGCCGCCTTATTATTTCTAGTTTATTTTTTATATTTTTTTTAGTTTACGATAAATTAATATATAAATATATTTATTATAATTATTTATAAAAACTAATATAATTTATAAAACTTTTAATATATACTTGCGTAATATAATTCTAAATAATATAAAATATTTTTAAACTTATAAATATATAAATTTAATAAAATTAAATTTATTTTATAAGATCTAAAAGAATAATAAAAATTTATTATATATTATATATTAAATAATATTTATATAACTTTATTTAATAATAACAAGATTATTATAAAAAAGAGATTAATATTTATTTATTTTAAATTTTAAAGAAATCTTATTTTTATTAATATTAATCTAGAATTTTTTATCCTCTATATTATTTATTTATTATTATATCTCCAGGTATTTTAAATCAAGAATATATTATTATTATAATATTTATAATAATAAAATAAAAAAATAATACCGACAAGGATTAATTAATTAAATAAAGATAAAAAATATTTATTTTATTTATAGATCATGAATATATAATTCTTATATTAAAATAATTTTAATTTAATAATATTAAAATAATATATATATAAATTATTATTTATTTATAGAATTTAAATTATATTATAATTTATTTACTTATAAATATAAAATAAGAAATATAGCGATCAAGACCTTACCGTTATCCAAGTCCCCTCTAGACCAGATAAAATAAAATATTTTTTTTAGTACTATATTATTTACTTCTCTTTATTACTCTCCTCTCGACTATCCCAAGTAATCTAAAATAATTAAAATAATATTAAAGAAAATAATATTATAAGAATTTATTATATAAAGAATTAAAAAAATATAAAACTTAATTAAGTTATAATAATACCCGAATAAAATTATTATAAGAATAAAATAAATATTTATAAAATAAAGTATAAAATATAAAAAAAACTTAATTATTTTTATAAATAATAATCAAAGAATAAAAATATAAAAACTTAAAAAATAATATAATAAATCTAATATAATAATATTATAATATAAAAAAAAAATAAATAACGGATTAATTATAAATAAATAAAATAATATTATAAAAAATAATATATATAAACTCCAGGATATTTAACTAATATTATATATTAATAAATTATATAAAATAAAAATAAAATATATATATCCAAAGACATTAATAAAAGATTATATTCTTAATATTATTTTATAAATTACTTTAGGCCTAATAAAGACATTATTTTAGGAATTCCTAATTAAACTTTAATATAATTAAAACTTTTATTTCTTTAAATATCTAGATCCAGATATTCTAGTCCTTAATAATAAAAAATTAAATAATAAAATTATTATTATCGGGATTAAAAAATCTTTTTAATTATATTTTAGTAAAATATTCTCTCGTAAAGTCCTTATTTAAAAAAATCTTTATTTAAAGTATTATTATATAATTAGATAAATAAAATATTTTATTATTTATATATAAAATTATTAATATCTTAAAATTATATTACTTAATATAGTTTACTCTAATATATTATTATACTTAATATATTTTTTTTAATCTAGGTCTTTATTTTATTCTTTAATAAATATTAATTATATTAATAATATTATTTTTAAATAATATAAATATATAAAATAAAGACATTAAAGATAATTTAATATTATTATTAATTAAAATTATAATCAAGGTCGTGATTTTTAAAATAACTTTATATATTTATTAATATTTATTAATAAAACTAATAATTATAACTTTGATTCTTGGATTAATATTAAATACTAGATTAGTAATTTATAATAAATTATTTTTAATTATTAATATAATAATCCTATAAGACTTTATTATAAGATAATTTTATAGATATTATTTTAAGTTATTATATTAATCTTTATAATATATTATTAAAATAATATAAATAATATTATTTAAAGTATAAATAAAATTATTAAATAATAAAATAAATTTAAAAGTTTAAGTAAATATATAATTATTAATGAGATAAATATAATAATAAAGTCTAAGATATTATTAAGTTTATTTTTATATTTTATATAATTTCCTGACTTATTATAAAATAATAAAAATAATTTAATAATCTCTTAATATTATCTAAATAAAATAAATACTATAATAAAAAAAAAAGCCAGAAGATTTTATTTATTCTTTAAATTATTAAAAAATAAATATTTTTATTTATTATATTTAAGACATAAGATAATTCCCAAGAGGACTAGAGTATCATGAAAGAAAAAAATAAGTTATACTTATGGGAATAAATTATACTCGAGAATAAATTATACTTATTAGAATAAATTATACTTATTTATAAATATAACTAAATATAATCATAAAAGAAAAAATTATCTTGACTTTAATAAAATAATTCCTTAAATAAGTCAAGGAAGTAAACCCGAATGGATTTAGACAAGCTTTATTAATATAATAAAATTAGGCTATATTTATATAATTAATTAATTAAAGAGGCGTATAGTATATATAATTTTAATTTATCTATAACTTAAATAATATATATAAAATTAATAATATAATTAATAATAATAAATTTATATTATAAATCTCTATCCGACTATAAATAATTAAATATATTATTATATAATTAAATCTACTTTTATATTTATATTATAATATAACACGACCCAGACTCCTTTATAAAATAAATAATTTAAGTTATTAATATTCTTTAAAGGTCTCTAGTAATAAATATAAAATTAGTACTAAAAGTATAGATTATAGACATAAGTAAAACAAGAGATAAAAATAATTATAAAATTATTATTTTTTATATTTATAATACTTCTTTTCTAAAGGAAACTAAAAAACTTTTTTTACTTAAAAAAAAAGTTTTTTAGTAAAAGCTTTAACTTACGGCAATATATATAAATTCTTAACTAGGTTTAAAAATATAACTTACTTAATTAAATCTTTAATAAATATTTTAAAGAATAAAAAATATTTATTTAATATTTTTTTTTTATTCCTTTTAACTTTATTAAATTATTTAAGTATTTTTATAATAAAGCTTAGTTTATAATAAATATTTATAATTCTTTAATCATTAATTAATTATAATTCTTATATATTAAAAATAAATCTTATAATAAATTTAAATCTTTAAATATTAATAAAGTATTATTAATTATTATTAAGAATAAATTTTAAAAATATATAAATTAATATTCTTTTATTAAAAAATATTAATTTAATAATATATTAAATAAAGTATTTAAAGTTATAAATTTTAACTCGATAACTTTTATTAAAAAGAATATTTTAAGTTTTAATATTAAAATAAATAATATTATTTATATAAAAATATTTTATATCGTTATTAATATTAATTTATATTTAATATATTATATTTTTTAATAATTATAATATTTATTATTAATTAATAAACTTAAAAAGATTTTATTTAATATATTTTAATTTAAGATATAAGTCTCGAATATTATAATTTATAAGTTTAATAATAAATATTTATTAAAGTATAAATTAAATAATAAAATATATTTTATTATTTTATTTATATAATTTAAGTATTTTAAAATCTTAAATTTATTTTTTTATATATTAATAAATTTTTTAACTTTAAGTTTTTTATAAACTTTAATTATTATTATAATATTTTTATAAATAACTTTAAAAATAAATATTTATTTAATTTTATTAATAAATTTATTTATAATATAAGATTTATATATAAAAAAAAATATTAATAAATTAAAATCGACTTATATTATTATATTTAAAATTTTATTCTTAAATTAATTATATATTTTTTTAATTATTTTTTATATTTTAATAATTTTTTTTTCCGCGGGATTAAATTTTAATATAATATTTTATATTAATAATTAATAAATTTTATTAATTAATTTAATTATAATAAGTTTATTTAAATATTTTATAAATAAATAAATTATTATTAAAAAAAAAATATTTAATTATAATATATTTTTTTTATAATTTATAATAAAATCTTAATCTTAAAGTTTAAT
>Ga0302221_10003052_pt1 | contig 10226 bp, 10 predicted proteins | sample II_Palsa_E2_1_FD_193517 | JGI IMG/M metagenome (GOLD analysis project Ga0302221, IMG submission 193517) | Peat permafrost microbial communities from Stordalen Mire near Abisko, Sweden - II_Palsa_E2_1 | ecosystem: Environmental > Terrestrial > Soil > Palsa > Peat permafrost | place: Sweden...
ATGACTCGACTACTACTTCTGGTACTGGTACTGCTGATCTTTTATCTAGCGCAGCCTCAGCTACACAAGGAATGATACCAGGACAAGGACAATCTATGACTGGTTTCGGTCCTGTACCTATTGTCCAGCCTCCGCCTATACCAAGAATGCAGGTGCAGACTCCTGTTATCCCACAAGGTACTTTCCAGTCTAGAGGCGAGGCTCAACGCGCTAAAAAACAAGCATTATTTACTAATATTGCTAATTTAGTAAGAGAAGGTTCGACATATATACAGGATAAGAAACAACGTGAGCTTACCATGAATATTCAAAATCTCATGGAAGCTCAACAAGGGAGGCAGCAAGCACAACAAGCATTACAACAGAATCCTAATGACCCTGAAGCTAAGAAAGCATTAGAGTGGAATACTGGAATTATTAATAATTTAACAAAAGATCCTAAAATTGCCAAGCAATTATCAAAGGCTTTTAATATAGATTTGTTTGGAGACGGAAAAAATAAACAAGAGAATCAGTCTCTTATTCAGGCTTGGCAACAGTTTAACCAGAAACAACAGCAGGGAGATAAGACTGCTCTTAATCCTACTGCTCAACGTATGATGGCAGGACAGCCTCAACAGATGCAGTTAAATCCGCAAGCACAAGCGCAAGCAATGGCAGTTAAGGCTGGTCTACAACCTAATGCCGGAGAGATATTAAAAGCGCAAGTAGAAAACTTTAAAGCATTTACATCTGCACAATCCACCGAAGATAAGAATCAGGCTCTTATAAAAGCAGAAGAAATTAGAGCAAAAGCTACAGATGCTAGGACTGCTGCTCTTGTCGATAACATGAATAAGAAAGTATTCGGTGAAGTACAAGCTGCGAAGATTGCTGCAAATGCTAAAATTAAGGTAGCAAAGATGACTTATGATACGTGGACTAAGCGTATCGCAGAGATAGATAAAGTTACTGGTATGAAAGATATTGATACTCAAACTAAAACTATTCTAGGGACTTTAAGTAAAGAAGCCCAAACATATACTACTGAAATAAAAAATCGTCTACAAGATAGTGAGAAACTACACGCTGAATTGGATAAAAAAGGAACTAGTATCTGGGGTTTTAAATTAAGTGCAGCATCTGGAGCAGATGCTACTAACCTGAGGCAGCAAATTGAATACAATGATACTGCCGTACAAGATGCCCAGAAAAACCTTGAGATGGTAAATAAGAAAATAATGAATGCACATGCGATGGGCTTGATTAATTTACCAGCACTTACTGAGGGATCATCTTCTAGCGAGAGCGGTAATGAAGGAACTAAAGATAATCCAATACCTCCTCCTAGTGATGATGATAAGAGATAAATATGCCCGATACAACTACAGCTACGGCGACAGCGCCAACTAACACTACTACCACTGATACTAGTACCGGCTATCAGGTCATCCAAAGACCTGATGGTAAATATCAGCAATTTAAGAAGTCTTGGTCGCAGGATAAGATTGACAAGTATTTTCAGAAACAAGGTTGGGTTAAAAAAGATAATAAATGGTATACACAGACTGGAGAAGAAGCTAGTAAGACAAACGAAGCGGTAAGGCAGGGAGATCCTTATAAAAAATTTCCCAGAGTAGCTGATACTACAGCTAAAGTAGCTGGTGGACGTCCTGGACAAATATATAGTGCTGTTACTGACTACACTGCACAAGCTATGCCTTCTATTATGGGTGGTGCTGGTGGTGTAATAGGTGCAGAACGCGGAAGTCCTACTACTGGAGCAGCAGTAGGTGGTGCTATAGGAGAAGTGGTAAAATTAGTATGGCGTGGTATTGCGTTTAATGACAAAATTGATAATAAAGAAGCCGCATATAAGATAGCAAGTGAAGCCTTAAAACAAGGTGCCCTACAAAAAATAGGAGATGTTGGCGGAGAAGCATTCTTTAAACTATTAGGTAAGATTCCTCATGCAGCAATTAAAGATGGTATTCCGTTCTTACCTAGTGAACTAAAGCCGGGTGGTAAGATTGGTAAGATGATAGAAGATTTGTTAGGTAATCTTGCTCCTAGTGCTAAGACTATGGAAGAGTTTAAAGCCATGCAGAGTCAGGCTATAGTCAGTAAGGTTGAAACCTTCGCACAAGGAATGGCTAAATTTAAAGGAACTAGTGAGGAAATGGGTCAGTTTGTCCAAAAGGCCCTCGACGATGGTAGAGCATCTGGACAAAAGCAAATTGATGAATTAATGAAGAAATATGCTAAGAAAGGCTTTACTTCTAGTCAGGCTAAACAATATGCAGACCGAACGGCTTTAGTTAAAAATTTTAATGAAGAATATACGAATCAGCTTGTTAAAGCTATTATTAAGACAAACAAGCCAGAAGCTATAGGCGCATTGCTGATTAGTAAGGATGCGGCCTTAAATGAGGTGCGTACTCTTAATAAGACCTTGGATGAGATGAGCCCTGAAACTCTAGGCAAAATCCAGAATACTCTAATGCGCGACTTTATTACTAAGACTTTAACAGGCTCTAAAGATCCCGTAGCTAAAGATGTTAGTACCTTTACTAATAAATTTAGTGGTAATACCTGGAAGAAAACACTCGATCAGGTTGGAGAAGAGAAACTAAAAACGATTTATGGTGAACAAGGATATAAAAACATAGAAGAGTTTACTAAACTTGTCGGTATGGTTAGCGGAGACCAAAAGACTGGAATAGGTAAAATGATGAATCTATTCCTATTTATCAGTCCTATTAGAAGTGGGCTTTCGGGTAAGTCTATGACTAAAACTATGGGTCTCGGCTATCTTACTAATCGAATGGCAAAAGTAATTACTAGTACCGAAGGCATAAAGATTACTAATTCCTATATCCGCGCTACTATCGCACAATCACCAAAACTTATCAATCTCGCTATAGATGAATTTAGAAAGTTTAACCAACGCTCTGACGAAGAGTATGCAAGAGAATATCAGCAAGGAGAGGAGGAGTATAAGCGTGAAAAAGAAGCCAAGTAAGAAAGTTAAGATGAATCCAAAAAAGAAAGGATGTTCATAATTTATGGTAGCTCCACATTTTCATACAACAGCAGAAGCTAAAGCTGCTATCAAGAAGATTGAACACAACAACGACATGGGACAACCTACAGGTATTAGTGGTGGTTCCCAAGGTAATGATGTAACTCCTACACCAAAAGTAACTGGCAGGAAAAAAGGTAGCGATGACGTTAGTAAGCGTGGTATCTAGTAACTAAAATACTTACTAGTCCCCAATGGCAAGAATACTCATAGTTACCTATACCGGCTACGGCAATTGGTTCTCTCTTCAGTTAGAACAAGAGGGCCATAGTTGTGATATTTGGTATTGTGATAACTATGACAAGTATGGTCTAGTTCTGGATGGTTTGTTGGCTAAGAGGCCGTTCAGAACTAGACCAGATTTTAAGAAATATGATCTGGTGCTATTCGATTTGACTGGGCAGCCAAAGATAGCGGAAGAAGTTTTAAGTCTTGGTATACCAAGCATCGGTGATAGTGATCTTGCCTCCCAACTAGAAGATGACCGAATGTTGGGTATCGAAGTAATGGAGCAATGTGATATCAATGTTCCGCCATACGAGAGATTTGATGATCTTTCTGACGCTAAGCGATTTGTCCGCAAGACAAATAAGAGATATGTATTCAAACCAGACGGAGGGCAAGAACAAGATACTGCCTCTACTTATGTCTCTAAGGATGCAGCAGATCTTCTTCGTTATTTTGATAAACTTGGAAGTCTTACAAAGGGAATGTCTTTCATATTACAAGAAGTTGTCCAAGGAACTGAAGTTAGCACAGAAGCGTGGTTCAATGGTCAGGATTTTTATCTCATTAATGGAACACTTGAAGAAAAGAAATTTATGGAAGGAGGAAAGGGACCAAATACAGGATGTGCTGGTAATCTAGTATGGATTTATGATCAAACTAATCCGCCATTATTATTTCGAGAAGGGCTGGCCAAGCTGAAAGACTTCTTAAAACAGTACAATTATCGTGGTATGATCGACCTTAATACTATTGTTTCAGATAGAGAAATGTATGGTCTCGAATGGACACCGAGATTCGGTTATGATGCTAGTGCGACTTTATATAGTTGCCTTTCTGATTGTCTTGGCGATTTCCTTGGTGCCATTGCCTCTGGTGCACAACCTGAACTTAGTTATCTCAATAACTTTGCTGCTGCTATCCGCCTTAGTATTCCACCATACCCAAGTGAGATAGAAGGGGAACATCCGGAGGGAATTCCAATAGAAGGAATAGAGGAAGATGATATTCCTAAAAATTGTTTTCTATACGATTGTTGTCTTGGGGATGGTGATTCTCTTTATAGCCTTGGGGTTAATGGTTTTATTGCTGTACCAATGCAGACGGGATCGTCAATACAAGAAGCATGGACTAAGACTAGTGAAAAAGTGAAAAAAATACAGATACCGAATATGCAATATAGAAGTGATATAGAAAAAACCACGACAGAACGATATAACATTTTAGCAAGACAAGGTTGGTTGAGATGAGATATATTACTAAAAACTTAATAATTATAATTCTTTTAGCAAGTCTATTAAGTCCTGTAAATTTAAGCGCACTTGCATCTCAGCATTATGTAGTCCTTTCATGGACTGGTAATGCTGGACCATATGTAGTTTGGAAATTAACACCATCAGATAAGAAACCAATTTGGCGTGTATTAAGCAAGACAAAGAAACAAACATTTACTGATATGAATGTTTTATCAGGAAATACATACGAATATTTTGTAAGTAACAATATTGGTAATTCAGAAGTTGTAACAGCGGTGATACCGGATAACTAATAAAATCAGAACTAGAATTAAAATTATGTTAAATATCAAAATTGGCACCATAACACACAGCAGCCAGCGATATAATACTGTCGGGGATTGGATATTAGACGAAGATAGTGGTGATCTTACTATTTATATAAGTGACATGGGAAACTATAAGAAAGAATTTCTTGTCGCTTTCCATGAACTTATAGAAGTTATGCTCTGTAAATCACGTGGCATAACGCAAGCAGTAGTGGACAAGTTTGATATAGCTTATGAACTAACTAGGCCAGAGGGAAGTATTCTAGAGCCGGGAGACGATCAAGAGGCTCCTTATAAGAAAGAGCATTTCTTCGCTACTAGTCTTGAGCGTCTTATGTGTGCTGAACTAGGAGTTGATTGGCACGAATATGAAAAAACTATTTATAATCTATAGCTCTTTCTTAGGATTATTCTTCTTTTATACTGCCTCAGTGCAGGCTCAACACTATACAACTGTCACTGCCACACTAACTGATAGTTCTAGTCAGGTATGGACTAATGCTCTTGTCATAGCGACATTCAGACCAGCACCCAATGTCCCTGGCCAATCTCTTAATGATGGCTTCGCTATTACAGATACGCCTCAGACGGTAATAACAAATGGCTCAGGTGCTTTCACTCTTACGCTAGATGATACTAATCATGTTACGCCGACAGGCGCGACGTGGAGCTTTGCTATATATCCAAATGCCACAGTTGCGGCGGCAAGTAGTATTACACTTGGGATAACGGGTACTTCCCTTAACCTTACTACAACTCTGAGCAATACTTTAATCGTCCCAATAGTTAACACCGCTCCGTCTGTCTATAGAGCATATAATAATTCCGAAGCCAATGGCGGAGAAGGCGCGATATATTGGAATACAACTCTTAATATCCTAGAAGGATGCGAATATAATGGGACTAATTGTACATGGCTTCCTATTGGATCAGGCAGCGGGGGCGGGACAGTAACATCTGTAACAGAAAGTACGGGAATATGTTTATTTCCTAATCCAATAACTACCTCTGGTGCAATCGCTATATGTAACACTGCTGTCACGCCGGGAACATATACTAACGCAACTTTAGTAATTAATGCACAGGGTCAAATTACCTCTGCTACTAATGGTGGTGGTAGTTTATCCGGTTCTGGTACTGCTCCATTCTTTCCTATATGGACAGGAACAACTACTCTTGGTAACTCTTTAATGCAGGCTGTAACGACACCTAGCAATGGTATTCAGTATACTACTAGTAGTGGTCAATATTGGCAAATAGATGCTGGGCATCTTACATTTAATACGGGAGTCTTAGGTAGCGGTAATATAATCATTTCTAACGCTTTTACACCTACTTCCGGGAATCAGGCCGGTGGTATAGTACTACAGGCCGCTCCTACTAGTGGCGAGGCTTGTGCTGGTAATACATATTTATATGGCGGGCAGAATGGGACAGATACAAATGTCGCATCTATAGAAGTTACTGGCACATGCGCTAATGGATTTGGTTATACAGGGGCGACTGTTTATATAACTGGAGGTACTACTCCTAGTAATAATACCGGCGGTACTATTGTACTACAAGCAGGAAATGGTGGTTTTGGATTTGGTAATATTGAAATGTCCGGTAATGGTATATCAACTGGATGTCTCAGTATCTCCTTTACTGTTGTTTCAAGCACTGGTTCAAATTGTCTGACTGGGACTAATATATCTGTTAATCAGGTAACACTTACTAGTAATGCTTCTATCTCAGCAAATACTTTAACATCGTTAGCGTCACAAGGTTTGACAAAAACTATTACCTTTCCTAGTACTGGTTGCCCGTGCCGTGTACTTTTAGCCTATGGTCTGTCTTTTTCTACCACTAACTCCGACTTCCCTGTTGATGCGCTAATCTACGATGGTAGTAATAAAATGATTAGTGGCTCTAGTTTCATGCGCTCTGTGAACTGGGGAGGCTTAAATGCCAGTGGTTATAGTATATCAACCTATGCTAATAACGCTGTGACTACTTTTATAGTAGAAGTCGAAAGTGGCGGAGCTTTTACTATACAACAAAATACAGAATTCACAGGGATGCCGGGCTGGCTACAAGTTAGTGTACAACCTAGCAATTAAATACTATACTACTTTCCAAGATTACTAATATCTTTTAGTTTTGTATCCGGCGTGATATTTGTAATATTGTATATTTGATTGAGCCACATAGCTATCTGACGCGAGTATTGTTGTGGATCGTTCTTATCTAGAGCCGGAGCATAAATATTAAAGAAGTCGTGCAATGTGTTTTCCGGTGTTAGTTTATGTGTACTCTCTCCTGCCAGTTTTACTTCAATATCATTAAGTAATTCATCCCAACCATCAGCAAGACTACTAAATACTCTATAATTAGCATCGTCAACATTCTGCTTAATGGTAGAGTTAGATGGTCTTAGATTACCGGGATTCCTATTTCGCCATGAACGGCTACCTTCCTCTCTTATATGACTAAGTGAACCTACTGATGGTGAACGCCAGCCTTCAAATCTCATTATACAGTCGGCGAGGGCTTCTACTGAATTTATCATTCTAGCATTCCTTTCAATATAGATACTAAGTTATCATACTTATCTACTTTTTTTGATTGTTTTTCTAGCATATCTTCTAAATCAGAACCAGCTCTAATATCAATATTTAGAGTTTTTTCCAATGCGTCAAGCATTCGTTCCTGAGACATTGATATCTCTGCGCCACTATTAACAGTGACATTAAAGTATCCAGTAATAGCATTTTTTATAATTATCATCATTCGTGTGCAATCCCCACATTATCGAGATCAGCATACGTACCTTGACTAAGGCCATCTGCTGTTTCTTTCAATTGCTTAAGAATACCAAGAACATCTTTTTCTACAAGAACCTTTAAATCTATATCCATAAATCTAAATGGTATACCTGTATATGTTGCTACAAGCACTTTCATACCGGGCTTTAAAATATTTATCCCCACTGCACTGACGGCAAGTACTACACCACTATCCGAATTCTTCTGACTAACATCGGGGATAATAATAGTCCCCTGTCGTCCCTTACACTGTTCACATAGTTGATAACCGTAAGTCTTTTGTCCATCGCTAGTGCCGACAGTGCAAGCGGTACAGCGGGAATTAGCTACACCATCAAATGACATTTTAGTCCCATTACAACGACCACACTTGACGCCTGTATGGCCTTTACCATTACAGGCGGTACATGCAAACTTACTTCTAAACTCATCTATCTTGAGTAAGACTCGACCATCTCCACCGTAGATAGGTTGGAACATGTATTGATCTGCGATATTAGCCCAGATATCTGTTCTAAGGGCTTCCTGCTGTTGTGTTTGTTGATTCATAATACACCTGTCCTTTCGCATCTATTTTCTCTAATAACAATCCAGCTAACTTTAACATCGTTATAACCTGTAATAACTGATCCTCTGTCGAGTCCCTATACATGAACCTGACTATGCTTTTGTAGAATGCCATCCCTTCCCTATCTATGTAGGCGAGGAGTTTGGATTGGATTCCGGCAACTGGACTTTCTCCCACGCTACGGAACACCACATCAACTTTGTCTCTGATTGCCTCAATATAGTCAATAGCTCGCTGTAAGTGATCTGCTGAGATGATGAGGCTATCTGATTCAGAAAGACTTGTGGTAATCGCGCATTTGATAATATGGGAGGAGATTCTGGACTTGAAGTTCTGACTAGCATCACTATCGCTACTTCCCCGTCTATTGTGTTGCTCATAAACTTGTTCCCATAAATTAAGAGCCTCTTTGTTAAGTTTTAGTTCGCCTTTAAGAGTACTGATATGCAGTAAATCATTTATAAGTTCGTCGCGCAATTTACTAATATTGAATTTAGGAGCCTCAAAATAATTCTTTACTAGTTGATATTTATCTGTAGCATAGACAAATATTGTTCTTGCTGTAAAGCCACCAGTTATCGGTGCCAGTCTATCACGACACAAACTGCGAATATAATCAGGAACGCAACCACCAAGCAAACTAACCGACATATCCGATATAACATGCTTTCCTTTGTTTTTCGTCTTATAGTCGAATTTATTCTGGTCCCACCAAGCACAGAGGAGACTATGCATGTTCTCATAATTTTGAAGAAAAACAGCCAGTTCTGGGGCCATTATGCAGCATGTGTGGTCTTGTATTACATTCGCTGTAACAATCTGACCGACTTTCAAACCTAGATTCTGGAAGCCATCAGCTAATTCTTCTAATATCTCTTGAGGAGTATGCCAATCTTTGATATAGTTTATTGTCTTGGCGTTAGAGGCCAAGTCATTACTGCGATGTATAGCTTCGCCTTTTCCTATGCCGGGAGGGCCGACAAGAATTATATATTGGTTGGGAAAGAATTTTATTCCTCGATAATAAATGAAGCAGTTTCGTTTTATCGACGATGATAAGGCACTTACTCCAGACCATAATAACCATTCTCTCGGAGACTCCATTTCTGAACTGTAGTCCATAAAGGAATCCAGCCAGTTCTTACTTAGCAGGCGAGGCATTCTCTGACTTTCGTATCACTCGGGGCAGAACGCACCGTCTTATCGTCCGTCCTTCGGCGGATTGTTGCAGGGGTTTTCAGCGGACAGGATCGGAAATCGCTGCATGTCTGGCTTGGAAATGGGGCCGTACCAGTGCGTATAGAAGAATCCGGTATCGTGCCAGTGACCGCCGTGACGATAGCCATTTGGATGGAACTCGCAGACGGCGATCTCGTAAGTGACGACGCCCTTATCAGCGCCAGAATGGGACTTCATCCAGTGACCACGAATCACGAGGTAATTTCCGAACTCGGTAGGCAATGAATCTTTCAAGCAAACTCGGTCATGGATGCAAATCCAGTCGATTGTGGGCGCTGTTCTCACATACCCCCCATGCAACCCGGACAATAATCTGCCCCATTTACATACTGCTCTTTTTCTTTTCTAATCTTATTATATGCATCCATCAGAGAATCTTCCGTATAATCTTTTAGTTTAATTTTATCTTTCCAATCATACCCAAGTTGTCCCTCAATAGGGATTTTTACCTCTATTCCATTATGGAATGTAATAGTTCTCTTGAATGCTTTTGCAGTATCGGTAAAAACACGTCGTAATTCTCTTTCGTTATCTGGTAACTCTTGACATAGGGAATCATGTCCATCTTGTAAAATGTAATTATTACATTTTTCCAGTTCGATAACTGCCAGACCTGTATTGTCACCGACTGTACTCTGGGGGATATAAGAATATGCTTCGTTAAGAATGCTATAATTTTTTTCACCTGAGCGAAGTCCGAGAAATTGTCGCTCTCTACCCAATGGTGTGCGAAGTAGGTGTGAGGATTTGGTAAGTTCCTCT
>Ga0302221_10003053_pt1 | contig 10226 bp, 6 predicted proteins | sample II_Palsa_E2_1_FD_193517 | JGI IMG/M metagenome (GOLD analysis project Ga0302221, IMG submission 193517) | Peat permafrost microbial communities from Stordalen Mire near Abisko, Sweden - II_Palsa_E2_1 | ecosystem: Environmental > Terrestrial > Soil > Palsa > Peat permafrost | place: Sweden...
CATCCTTAGCCGGTTCCAGATCCATTTTATCGTTCAACGTGAAAAGATCGTCGCCATTTAGCATATAGCCGTCCATCAGGTAGTCCGATACACCATTCTTTGTCTGTATCAATGGATAAGAATGAACGCTTCTAAAGGCATGAGCGGTATCCAATTCCTCACCCATCCAGATGGCGCTGGAAGGCACTTTGAACTTGTACTGGTGCTTAAAAAAAGACAAGAGGCTTGGCGTTATATCAAAATGAGAAGAGACCGCTCCAAAGCTCTGGCCCCGTTTTAACAGCGGCGAATAAATGATCAGCGGCACGTGATAGCGATCGATCTTTGTCGACATCGGGATCTCCGGCATTCGATGGTCGCCGGTGATGATAAAGATCGTATTGCCGAAATCACTTCTGTGGGAACAGTCGCTGAAAAATTGCCTGATCGCATTGTCTGCATACAAAATGCTGGCATACTGGTTCTTATAATGCCTGTGCTCCTCCTGCTGTAAATCACTGAAGCCCAGCGCGCGCATGCGTTCTTCAAAAAGCTCTAAATACGTATCCTGGTCATTAATAAGAAATGGACTGTGGGTCGAAAGCGTAAGGACAACATTGCAGCTCGGCGATTTGCTGTCTGCAGTCGCCTCCTGGTACTTCCTGAAGACTTCTCCGTCCCCAAAGCCCCAGCAAAAACCGCCATCGCTCTTCGGCATCCTGGCGTACCCGGCCGAAAATGATTTTTCATCAAAAACCGTCGCGCCATTCATCTCCATGAATTTGTTCATGTTGTCGAAATCGGCATCACCGCCATAAAAGAAATTGCTGCTGTAACCATTCCGCTTTAGCACATTAAAAAGTGATAAATGAGCGGGCATATCATCTCCCAATTCCAGGAAACCATTCCTGCCAAATGGTAGAGACCCGAAGATCGACGGGGGCATGGCGAAAGTCCGGCCGCCTGCGCTTAAAAAGTTCCTCCAATAAAGGCTCTTTTTCGACAAAGAGTCAAGGAAGGGGGTGAAGCTTCCAAGATAAGCATCCTCGTTGGAAAACGCGCCGCCAAGCCCCTCCACCACGATAAAGACAATAGTCGGTGCGGCGCCCAGCTTATTAAAAAAAGGAGAAAGTACATCCGCATCCGGATCGACCTTGTGTAAGAATGGAAAATGCGCTTCATCAATGTAATCGAATGAAGCGGCATTCGCAGGACGAAGCTCGGTATCGGGTGCATCGTCCTTCCCTCGGGCATCCTGCATGTGCCGGTAAAAGCTGGTATAAAAAAAGTAGGATTTATTAAGAGAAATGTCGTTGTTGCCCCCAGGAGCAGGCTCCCAGCTGTTGGTCCGCGAAGCCGTGGTAAGGATCAGGGCTGCCGTATAAAAACCAAGCAAGGCAAAAGAAAGACGATTACCGAATACCAACAGTTTGGGCACAACAATTAGCAAAGCGATGACCATCGCCAACATAAGCGCCGCAGAGACCAAAAAGCCGAAGGGGACACCTGCAGCTCCAATTGTCTGCCCTATATCTCTGAGTGAATATCCCAACAGCTCCGCACCCAATGGGGCCAAAGTCTGCAGGTAATATTCGACCAGCAGAACATGCACAGCAACCAGCAGCAGGGAAAAAATTATAAAAAAAAGCCGGGATGCCTTCTTATTAAACAGATGTAACAGGATAAACACCCCGGCCGGAACGATAGCCATATTGAGTCCGAAAGAGAGATCATTGAGGATCCCGGAGCCGATGACCCTTAAAAAAGCCTTTGGTTCGCCATACAGCTCTGTATCCCGGAAAAGCCCATAGATTTCCACGATCAACATCGAAGTGATCAAAATTACGCTGTATACCGCTGCTTCCCTTACTGCCTGCAATAGTCTTTGACCGAAAGACATGCCCTTTTCCATTTGTAAAAATTTAAACATATCGCACGTTCATTCCGCAACAACCGGCTGCACCGGATTAAGGCCCTGCCTCGTCATCTCGCCCCAGGTGTTCTTCCTTCTTAAATAATCCAGATTACCCTTGATCGCCGACCATACTATGAAAGGATGGAAGACAATGGGCTCCAGGAATGCCGCTATGAATAATTTAGTAATATAGTTCTTGCCCTTATATTGGTTATACGTCAATATCTCCATCAGTACCGCAAAAGCAGAATACAGGAATCCAAAGGAGAGGATACAGGCAAGTAAAATTAAGAAGTAACCCCACTGCACCAATCCCAGCCACGCGAGAACGAAAAAGAATATGAAACCGATAAATTCAATAATTGGCGCAAGGAATTCGAAGAAAAACCAGTAAGGGTAGCTGATCATCCCCAGCAGACCATATCGCGGATTAAAAAACATAGCCCTGTGCGTGCGCATCGTCTCGACCGTACCCCTTGTCCAGCGATTCCTTTGCCGTCCCAATACTTTATAGTCAGACGGCACCTCTGTCCAGCAAAGGGGATCCGGAATAAAGGTTACTTTATAAGGCAACTTGTGCTCCTCCATATAACGCCGCATTCTCACGATCAGTTCTATATCCTCCCCGACCGTCTTGTAATTATAGCCGCCGCATTTTATTACAATTTCCTTGTCGAAAGCGCCAAAAGCGCCTGAGATCAGCAACAAGCCATTCAGCCGGCTCCAGGCCATTCGGCCCAACAAAAATGCCCTGATGTATTCCACGATCTGGATCCTCTCCAAAAGCTTCTTTGGCAAATTTACCTTTATCAACCGGCCATTTTCGATCTTGCAGTTATTGGCGATCCGGATCACCCCGCCTGAAGCAATTACCCTTACCTTCGTTTCTTCCAAAAAGGGCTTTATCATCTTAAGCAACGCGTCCTGCTCAAGAATGCAATCGACATCCAGCGAAACCACATATCCGTACTGCGCCAGGTTGACCCCGACATTTAACGCATCGGCCTTCCCCCCGTTCACTTTGTCGACGACCACCAGTTTGCTGTAGATCGGGTTATTGCTCTTATACACCGATCTTACCCTCTTCGTCCTTATCCGTTCATTGATAAAAACAGTTGTCTCATAGAGGTCATATTCTTTGATCAGCTTTTCAAGTGAATCATCCTTGCTGCCATCGTTAATAATAATCACCTCCAGTTTGTAATAATTAACAGAAAGCATCGACCTGACATTTTCTATTATGTTGGCGGACTCGTTGTAAGCCGGCGCCAAAATGCTCATTCCCGGAAGATGCTCGGAGGCCGCCAGCACATTCCAATCGGCAAAGCTGTTGGTACGCAGGTATTTTCTTATTTCAAACGTTGAAAAAATACCCATAAAAAGATAAAACAGGACCACCAGGAAGGAATAGGTAAGAATTCCATACAGGAAGAATTCGAAAAATAATGCTTGCCAGTTCATGCTATTTTTTTATTCGTAATTTGAAAAAAGATCTCCTTCCACGGTTTTGTTTTCGCGAAAGGATATGTCTCAAAGAAACCGTTGCCCAAGGGATGTAAAGTCGATAAAGAGTTCGCGACGGCCACTTTGATATCGTTGTCCTGGTCATCCAGTTCTTTTACCAGGAAGGGTATTTCCTTTTCGCTTCCAATATCCTTCAAAGCAGTAATGACCGCCAGTTTGTAACCAGTATCCCCGGCATAATAGTTGTCGATCATATGATCAGATGTATCTTCCTGAGGCATCAATCGCAGGTATTCTAGCGCGCTGATCTTTACCTGGCTGTTAGGGCTTTGCAGGCACTTGACAACGCCTTGGTAGACTTCATGACACTTATACAATGTTGCCAGTTTAACAGCGAACACTATAACGGACTCATTGGTGGACTCCATCCATTCCCTGATATCCTCAAATGCATCAGGCTTTACATCGCTCAGTTTATCTAATAGTTGTACCTGATGCCATTGGCTCATCTGATGCTCGATAGCATTCAGAAAGGACAGCCCGGACCAGCCAAAAAAGCTCACCATCGCGCACTGCGCCTCATTTCGGACCAATTCATGTTTATCATTGGCAAGCCAGAAGATCTCTTTTCGATATTTCGTCTGCTCCATAATCCCAAGCTCCTGGATCCCCTTTGCCCTGATATGCCATTTCGCATGATGCAGCTTAGCAAAGGAGTCAATATCCAGGTTCAGGCGCTCATAAAGCAATTTGAGACTATTGGCAGATGAGCCCGAAAAAGCCCTTTTTGACTTTATCAATTCATCGATCAGATAGTTCTTGTAGCCCTTTTTATTCAGGCGCCTCTCGAACTCATATGTCATGGCTTCGCACCCCTCTTCCACTCCTTCACTGAATACCACGCCGACGATAACCACCCCTACACTATGCCGCCAGGCAATTTTATTAAGATCCGACTCTTCTCTGTGAATGGTAAAATACATGATAAGGACCGTTACCAGGAACAGTAGTATGAGCAGTGTGTAGATGATGACAGGGAACAGGTAAAATTCTTTCATGGGTAAAATTAATTGTTGTAAATCCCGGGTTTTTGCACTGCGTTAAAAGATTTAAGTGTTTTCCATTTTCTGGGCATACCGCTGCACCCTCATCGATAGCTCCTTCGGGCTGAAAGGTTTCGTAATGAAATCGTCCGCGCCCAGTTTAAATGCCTCCAACACAACGTTTTCCTGCCCCATTGTCGATAGCACTATAATGGGCGTGTCTTTACCCCCCTGTTTCTTGACCGCCCCGACAATTTCAAGTCCCGACATAAAGGGCATCATGATATCAGTAATGATCAGATCCGGGGCCTGTTGCTCAAATTTCCTGAGCGCTTCTTTGCCGTCCTGCGCCGTTATTACATTGTACCCGTCTTTTTTCAACCGGACTTCAATGGTCTTCAGCATAATCATGTCGTCTTCTGCTACAAGTACTTTCATAATGTAAAATGTTAAATTGTTATAAAACCGCTATTTCCCCCCGTAGGCTGTTTAACTGCTCTTCTAAGGGAATCTTAATTCTCAGGTATTCACTATTCGCAAGCTCCAGCAACTTGTCAAGACCGTCTCTGATCCCGCCTCTGATACTCTCTTCAATTCTTGTCAAAATGTCGAATAGACCGTTGGCTCTGAAAAGACCGACACTGGTTTTCAATTTATGCGCGATCTTATAGACCTCGTCATATTGATCGGCGCTGAATGCGCTTTGCAATTGATTCAGTTCCTCCGGAGTTCCGTTGAGAAAAGTGGAGAGTATACTCTTCAGATACTCGTTGTCCTCCATTTCTTCTATAAGGCTCAGATCGAACAACTTATCAACACCCTGATTGTCCTTTACCGGTGCTATGTATTTAGGGGTCTCAAAACCCAGGAAATGGCTTATTCGACTGTATAAGAATGAAAAATCGAATGGCTTTGAAATATAATCGTTCATGCCGATCGACATACATTTCTCTTTCTCCCCCTTTAATACCGATGCGGTCATGGCCACGATGGGCGTTGAAATATGCATGACATTCCTGATATACCTCGTGGCTGCGTAACCATCCATTTGCGGCATTTGCAAGTCCATGATGATAAGACTATAATCCGGATTTTTTTTTAGGAACGCAACCGCTTCCGTTCCATCACCGGCAACATCGACTTTAGCGCCGGCCTTTTGCAAGACATGACGCATTACTTTTTGATTCACATCGTTGTCTTCAGCAACAAGAAATTTCTTGTTGTTTAGGAAGGATCCGTAGTGCATGATGCCTTTGCCGCTGAAAATAGCCGGGTTATCCGTGGCGGCACGGCCGTATGGCATGGTGAACCTGAAGGTAGAACCGCTATCGATCTTGCTTTCAACCGAAATATTGCCTTCTTGCAGCGCCAGTAACTGTTTGGTGATCGCAAGCCCCAGCCCTGTGCCGCCATATCTACGCGAAGTCTCCAGGCTGGCCTGTGTAAAACTGTCGAAGATCTCTACTAATTTGTCGTCAGGGATGCCAATACCCGTATCCGCAATAGAAAAGCTCAACACTATTTCATCAGGAGTCTGGGACTCGAGTGCAACGTTGATAGCAATGCTGCCCTTCTGGGTGAACTTCAGGGCATTACCGGCAAGGTTTACAAGGATTTGATTTAGTCTGTAGGGGTCGCCATTTAAGGCAACAGGAACATCAGCATGTATATCGAAATTGAAGACCAGCCCTTTTTCAATAACGCGCTGCTGAAAGATCTTCTTTATATTCTCCGCAACTTCTGTAAGGGTGAAATCAATTTTCTCGATCGTTAATTTTCCCGCCCTTATTTTTGAAAAATCAAGAATGTCATTGATGATGATTAACAAACTGTCCGAAGAACGCTTAATTGTTCTTGCAAAGTCCTTCTGTTCAACGTTTAATTTTGTCTCCAGCAAAAGATCGGTCATCCCTGTTATGCCATTCATGGGCGTTCTTATCTCATGGCTCATATTGGCAAGGAACTGTTCCTGGAGGCTTGTCGCTTCCTCGGCAAGCAATTTGGCTTTATAGGCACTGATCAGCTGCGTCGCCTGCTTCCCTTTTTCTTCATTTTGTGTCGCAAGCGTTTTGTTGGCTACACTCAACTCTGTCGCCCTGTCCTCCCTTTCCTGATTCTGGAAAACAAGCTCCCGGTTGGCGACAACCAGCTCCCGCGCTCTGTCCTCCTTTTCCTGGCTCTGGAAAACAAGCTCCCTGTTGGCGACAACCAACTCCCGCGCCCTGTCCTCTTTTTCCTGGTTTTGGAAAACAAGCTCCCGGTTGGCGATAACCAACTCCCCCGCCCTGTTTTCCTTTTCCTGGTTCTGAAAAGCAAGTTCCCTGTTGGCAACAACCAGTTCCCCCGCCCTGTTTTCTTTTTCCTGGAGCTGAAAAGCAAGCTCCTTGGTGGCAAGAATGAAGTCCTGCTCAGCCCGAAGCTTTGCCTTACTTTGAACGAAATACTTGGTTGCGGAAATGAGTAAGAGAACAGTGAACCCCAGCATCAGGAAGAACATGATCAATGAATAGAGCCTGAAGTCGGCTAAATTATGGGCATTCGTTTCTAATCGTTGCACAAGAAGCCTGCTTTCCTCCTGCTGGATGGCAGCGATGATCCGTTCGATAGGTTCGATAAATAGACTGCTTGACTGTTTATTACCCGTTCCGGCCTCCCGGAAAGATCCATTCAGGTAGAGGTGCATATAATACGCCAGTGAGTCGTCCCGTAGTTGTTGGCTGCCGTTATCGGTCGTAAGCTGTCTGAGTTGGCCGATCTCTCCAAGGATCGTTGCCGATAGTTTTTGGACTTCTCGGGATCCGGCGTCGTTGGGAATGAGGGAAGAATGCCCCGCGATCTCTATGTCCTTGCGAACCGCGAATATGGCGATGGATTGATTGATTACCCGGACGGTGTGCTCCACCCACTGCGCGGAATCGATATACTTCTTGCTACTCTTAAAACTGGCATATCCTATGAAGCCGATGCATGCCAGGGTAAGGATACAGAAAACGAATAGTTTCGGGTGAATGTGAATTTTCATTTTGGCTTTATATCGAATTATAAAGCTAACCCGGTTTTAGGACCTATTATTGTTTGAAAACGGTTGATTACCAATAAGTAGTGGTATGACCTTAGTGAAAACCACGCGTAATTGTACTTTTCCGAAGTGGGAAAAGTACTCGAATTATCCCGTCGGGCCATGACGCCCCCTTACTATATGTAGTTGGAAAATTTAATAAATGGAGAGCAGTGGAAACCTGACCGTCAATTTACAGCCCTCCCCGGGTGCAGAAACAAATTCGGCGCTTCCTTTGTACAACTTCGCACGACTGAGGATATTGCTCATGCCTATCCCCTTTGCTGCTTGTCTCATATCAAATCCGATGCCATTATCTGTAATAGAAAATTTCAACTCCGTTTTGGTGGTCAAAAAGGCAATACCGACTTTCGATGCCTTGGAATGCTTAAGTATATTATGAAGTTGTTCCTGAAATATCCGGAAAGTATTCAATTTGAATGTATCACCCATCTGGTCTTCCAACGATGGGTCAATTGTAAAGCTTATATCCAGAGGGTTTACTTCCATAGTATCCTTCATAACCCGGCCGATTGCCCCTGAAAGGCCAAATTCACTGATGGTATAGGAAACTAATCCTTTCGTTAGTTTTCTGATCTCCTCGATTGCCGCCAGCGTGTATTCTGACGCATGGACCAGATAAGTCTCCCCGTTTTTAATATCCGTTCGCGCCGTATCCAGGTACAACATGGATGCAGCCAATAATTGGTTGACATTGTCGTGAAGCTCCTTACCCAAATCGGACCTTTCCATCTCTTTGGCTTCGACGATGGCCTCAACGATCTGTTTTTCCCTTTTCTTAACTTCCTTTTGAAGTTTAACTTCCAGGTTTTGTTCCTTACTGATGTCATGGATGATCCCTATCACCCTCATCGCCTTCCCGTCTTTGTCCCTTATGATATTTGCCCTGCACAAAACCTGGGAAACCGACCCATCGGGGCAATTGAATTTGAAAGCGTATTCCCAACTCATGGCTTCGGATTGCAGGATCGACTGCAGCTTTATTTCGATCGTCGCCCGCTCATTGGCTGTAAATAGTTCGATCCATTCCTGGAACCGGATCATAGGCCGGGGCAATTTGTATCCGAATATAGCTGCATAGTTGGATCCAAATAAGATCATGTCTGTTCCAATATCCCAATCACATATAAGGTCATACGAGATCTTAACGATCGACTCTACCCAGTCATTGGTCATGGAATTTTGCCTCGCAGGGATGTCATGTTTGTTCATCTGGCTAAAGGAATGACGATCTTAAATACTGAACCTTCATTTTCTTTCGATTTAGCTGATATCTCACCATGATGATTGCTTACTATTCTTTTACATAAAGCCAGCCCGATCCCTGTTCCCGGATATTTTCCGGAACTATGCAGGCGGGTAAAAAGTAAGAAGATCTCCCCATCCATTTTTTGATCGAATCCTATCCCGTTATCCCTTATACTTATTTCGCAATAAGACAACTTCGGGTTGAGGTTCACGTGTTTTGCGGTCTCGTCCAGTTTGAGTATTTTGGAAGTGATCACTATAACCGGAGTTACCCGGCTTTTGGCAAATTTGATGGAATTCTCGATCAAATTATAGAAGAGTTGATTGATTTGAAATGGGACAGCGTCGATTATCGGCATGGGTTCCCGCTCTATAACAACCTTTTTGTCCGTGATGAGCAGGTCAAGATCGCTTATCACGTCGTCTACAATCTTATCCAGGTCTACTTGCTCAAAGACATCATCGACATGATGAGCCTTTGAGAAATTAAGCAACTCTTTGATAAGGATAGACATTCGTTCGGAAGAGACCTTGATCTTTGACACTAATCCTTTAACGGGCGTCGACAGATCGCCGTAATATTTATCATGGAGGATATTGGAAAATGTTCTGATCTTCCTGAGCGGCTCCTGCAGATCGTGCGAGGCTACATAAGTAAATTGCTCCAGGTTCTCATGGGAAAGCCGAAGTTCCGTACTGGCTTCATGCAGTTGAAATGTCCGGTCAAAGATCTTTTGTTCCATTTCGGCCCCCATAACTTTCTCTATCTCGTCTTTCTCTCTTTTTTCAGTAATATCTTCAAGGGCTATCAAAATGGCAGGTTCTTCGCTTTGATCCCGGACGACCGGAGTCGCATTTAAAAGCATGATCCGGTTTCCAAGGCCGGGAAAACTGGCTGCGACCTCAAAATCGATGACATTCATTTTTTTAGGAAGAACCTCCCCCAGCAGCTTTTTCAGATCCGGTTTCGCCCACTGTTTGCTCCCCAATTCAAAAAGAAGCCTTCCCTCCGTTTCCTCTTCCTTCACCTGGAATTTACTGTAAAACGCCCGATTGGCGCTCTTCACTTTCAACTCCCTGTTTAGGATGATGATGGGTTCGCGGATAGTACTTACGATTGACTCCGCATACAGCCGGGCCAGGTTTAATTGCTCGTTGCGATCAAAGAGTTCCTGATTTACAATGATCAATTCTTCGTTACTGGTTTGCACTTCTTCTTTTGAAGTCTCCAATTCTTCATTCAGGCTCTGCAGTTCCTCGCTCCCGGAAAGAAGTTCTTCATTCGCGCTTTGCAATTCTTCATTGACGGCCTCCTGGTCTTCTGTGACACTTCGCATATCCTCCCTTGTCTGAGCCAGTTCGTTTTGCAACAGTTTGTTCCGGACCACCTCTCTGGCAAACCTTAATTTCAATTTATTCGGATGGTCTCCGTCTTTATCCGACCCTTCAGCAATGTCCGCCGGTAATGTCGTATCTCTGAATAACACCAAAAAATAGT
>Ga0302221_10003058_pt1 | contig 10213 bp, 4 predicted proteins | sample II_Palsa_E2_1_FD_193517 | JGI IMG/M metagenome (GOLD analysis project Ga0302221, IMG submission 193517) | Peat permafrost microbial communities from Stordalen Mire near Abisko, Sweden - II_Palsa_E2_1 | ecosystem: Environmental > Terrestrial > Soil > Palsa > Peat permafrost | place: Sweden...
TTGGCTCTTAGTTAAAGCCCATTTTCAATTCTTACTTCCTTTTAAGCTATATAACGCTTTAAATCTTTTATTTAACGAAAGAATAGCATCTTCGCTCCGAGCATTTGACTACTTTATTTACTATAAAGCGTTATAACTATAGCTACTAGCTTAGCTTTAGCATATATAGTAATAAAACTTCCCTTCTCGAATTTAATAAGCTTTAAACACTTACTTATTACTTGCAAGATTTAAATATGCAATAGCTTAGTCTTTTTATATTAATCGGCAATGCATTAAAGTTATCGGCTCTTCGAGAGCTATTTAAGATTAAAAAGGCTTAAAAGTTTAAAAGTAATTAATATGCTAGTAAAATATATTTTTACCTTAATCCTTTTAGCATTTTTAATAGCCGGCTAATCCTTATTATAAACGGTGACCTCCTTTAACAAGAGTTACGGACAAAGGGACCTTCGAACTAAAAATGTTATAAAATAACGAGACGAGCTTACTTTAACTTTATAAAGTCGTATAATACTTTAAATAAAACCACAAATAGCATTTATTTACATCTCCTTTTGCCCTTTGTAGACGTCTTTTGCTTCTTTTTTGCCGACTTTAGCGGTTTTAGACAAATCGCGTAGCATTTGGCTAAATAGCTAAAAAAAGGTTAACTATTAACAATTTTAAAAAGTATATACCCGAGAATTATTATTATAACTAAGAAGATATCTTTAAGAGGTAAGCGAGAGAAGGAAGCTAGAAAGGCTTTCTTCTTATTATTAAAAGAGGAAATAACACACGATTTGTTTAAGCAAATCTCGGACGTTTATATTATTACTCTTTTCCCGGTTTATAAAGTCTCTTTTAAAGCTTGATATAAACGCTTAAAAGAGTATCTTTTAAATAGATTAAATAAAGTATAAAAGAGAAGAGAAGATACTTGTACTTTATTCTTTATAATATATTTTGTTACTCTTTTCCGATATGCTTATAACTACTTTTCTTAACTCTTTAAGGAGCTATTTAATTTTATTATAGCCTCGAGGAACTAGAATCTTATTTTTAAAGACTTAGCTACGCATATATCTAACCTCTTAAAACATATTAAGTTTATAAAAGAGCTAATAGAGTTTGCAATCCTAATTATCGCATTAAGCTTCCTCTTAAACAATTATCTTTTAAAAAGTTATAATAAGCAAATATTTATCCATTTTCCGATATATAAAGCTAATTATACCTAGTATTTAACCTTAAATTAGTCTTTCGAATCTTATATAAAAATGTACTTTACTATATGAGTAAGTTTAAAGTAATAGCCTTCGAAGGATCTTTAAATATAGTCCTCTTTACTAAATTTATTAACGGGATTAAAAGCTAGTTAAGAGAACTTTTTAAACAATTAGCTTATAGCAAAAAAACTTTAGCAAATATTTATAAAAGTACTCTTTAGCGTTTTATAAATTATTAGTATAATATTTATAATAGTAATACTTGTTTCTCTTACTTATAACATAAATTGTAGTTTAGCTTAAAATATAAACATATTAATTGCGAAAATTATATTATAATATTCGGAGACGATTGCAAAGATAACCCTTATAACTTTAAAATTTACGACTATTTCCTTTATAAGGCAAAGATGTTAAAAGAGATAGTTGTAAAAGTTTATCCTTTAACTACTAAGGTTAAAGGGGTCTTATATATTAATAGAAGAAGGATACGAGGGGTTATTCCTTTAAGATTCATAAAGAGGATAAAGGAACTTATTGGGGTGTATATCTTGCTATAAAGGTTTTCTAAGTTAATATTCGAGATTAGTTTAGGTATATTTAGATTAGCAAAACTTTATAAGATTATATATTAGCTGTTTTAAGGGGTTTAATCGTTATAGCATTATTTATTAAAGGGTTATCTATTAATAAAGCTAAAGAAGCGTTTAAAAAGTTAGCAAAAGTTGCCTTTAAACTTCGGAAAGTTTTGCATATCCCTTTTATATCTCGTATATATAAGCTTTTAAAGTTGTACTTAGCTAATAGCTTATACTTAATAGAAAATATCGAGGCTGCATTACAAGTAGTCTTCGGAAAGGATAAGAGCATTTTAGATTACTTATATGCAACTTTTATAAGTGCTCGAGTAAGCTTGCTTATCGCTATTATTTATAAGCTATCGAGTTGCATTTTTACTAATTATAACGGGGTAAAAACCCGAGATAAGGATTAAAGTAAGCCTTGCTAAAAATTATAAGTTTATTAAACTAATTAAGAGCAAGTTATTATATTATATAGCCGGAAGATAGCTATAGAAAAGTATTATTATAAGAAATGCAAGTAGTCTTTAGTTGCTCTTTTAAGTGCTAACTAATACAAGAAGTAATGCAAGATTTGTAAGCGTAACACTTAAGTTTATTACGCTCCCCCTCCCCTTAATAATGCTATATAAATAACTATATCTTATAAGTTTTTCCCGCTTAAAAAAATAAATAAAGTTAATATATTTTAAAATATAAGACTTCTTTAGAATAATTTGCTTATCTCGGCACTTTTAAAGGTAATAGCTATATTTTTAATAGTTAAAAAGCCCGACTTTATAGTTTTGCTAGGCATAAGTGCTCCGCGTATAACAAGTAATAAGCTATTTATATTTATTTTTAGTCCTTTTAGCCTTTAAAAAGATAAAGCTTTTCTTAGATTATAACGCATATTTTAAGAGCAAATGCGTAACTAGCATATTAAACAAGTCTTCTAAACTTACTTTAAATATTATCGGCTCGATACCGAGTTTAATAGTAAGCTATTAAGGCTAAATAATATTAAAAATATATACAAACTTAAACTAAAAGCTTAAGAAGATAGTTTAGTATTTAAAGTTATTAATAATATAGCATGTTATGCTATTATATTCAAATTTTACTTCGAATTAGACTTAATCTTAGAAGGACGTAATAGAGAATATATAAGTGCTAGTGTTATCTTATACTCGATATGCCGAGGCGATCTTGCGTTTAAGCTACTTAATTGGCTATTTAAATTCTTTGCCACCTTTTATTTAAACAATTATCTTATCCTTAAAATAGTCGGCGACTATTCCTTTATTAGCAAAGACGGGAACTTTCGAAAACGAGTTAAGCTAAGTATTAATAGCAAATTTATAATATCCTTTAAGTAAGGCGATTTTGAGCTATATAATATTAGCAAATTGCTATATTTAATAAAGAGGTTAATTATAGTATAAGGTTTAAATGCTTATTTTAAGAGAGCTAATTATAGTAAGCGAAAGAGGTCGGCAAATATTAAACTATATAAGAAAAAAAGGTAGCGTATTTGATAGTGTCTTATATACTAAAATAGTCGGATAAAGCATAAGCAAATAGTTACTTTAAAATAAATAAACTTTAAGCTAAACTTACTAATAGACTAATTAGTTCCCGGCATCTACATTTATATTAAAGAAAGAGTAATTAATAATTATGTAGCAAGACTTTAAGATACTTTAAAGATATACCCCCTTATTTATAGACTATTAACGATTTACTTAAGCAAAGCTATAGCGAAGGAATAAGCTAGTTATTCTTATAATTTAAATTATCTATTTCATTAAGTAAAAGAGTAAAAGCTTAAACTCTTATAAGGGCTTAACGCACTTTATAAAGTCTTTAAAGGTTTATAAAATGCTATAGCCCTTATATTAGCCGACAAATTCGATAAAGTTTTAAATTCTTCTTTACTTTAACTTTTTAAGCTTGGTAATAATCGAAAATTTGATTTATTATAAAACTTAAAGATAGACATTTCGTTAAGTAAACCCCTTTGCTTTTTAGCCCCACATTTGATAAAGGAAGTGATAAAAAGAGGGCATAGTGCTACTAATAAGAATAAGGATTTAGTAATAGTTTTTTCGATTAAAGAGAGCATTAAGCTTAAAGTATTTAACTTTTTTTTTTATAAAGGGCAAGTAAGCTTTTTAAAAGGGTACAAATGCTAAGGGATTAATTTAATTAATATTACGTTATATAGTCTTTAGCTAATTTTCGTTAAGCTATTTGTGCCGCGCTTACTACGTTTAAAAACCTAATTTGCGCAAACCCGATTTTAAAACGTAATACGCTATAATTAAATTTGCTATAATCGCGTCTTAGCCCTTAAAGTTCTTAAATAAGACATATAATTTAACGATATTTGCTAGTAAAGAGGTGCTTATTATAATTTCGCAGCTAATATTTACTTTTTTCGGTTTAGTTAAAAAGGCCGCTTGCGATATTTATAATAAAATAATCTTTATTAAAGAGAAACTAGTTAAACTTGACTTTATTAGCAATTACAAAGATGTATATAACAAATTTAAAAGAAGTTATTTAGACAAAGTTAATAAAATATATTATTTATAGCGCTAAAGCTAATAATTTTTTTTACAAATTTAACCCGGTTCCTTTACTACTATAATCCTCGATTTAAATAAAATCAAATTATAGTAGCAATTAATGCTATAGGTTTTAACTAGAGGGTCTTTTCGGATATTAAGCAATATAGTAGCTATAGTAATCCTTTTAAAGAAAGTTAAAAATCTTAAAATCGAATATTATAACTTTTAAGAGATAATATAGCTTATAAATTAGAATATAAGGTCGGTTATTTATTTGGCCAGCGAAGCAAGCATTATAATAGATAATTATAAGAATACGTTATTTATATTTGTGATATTTATAATAAATACTTAATACTTTTAAAACAAATAGCAATTTTATTTGTACCCTTTAATATAATAGCATTTAGCTATATTGCTTATATTTACTCTTAAGTGTCGTTTACCCAATTTTTATATATTTATAGACATTTTATTATAAGTTATCGGCTTGATATTATTAATATATTTAAGTTAAGTGTTTGCGTCGGCTATATTGTCGACATGCTTAGTCTCTTAAACGGCTTTATCCCCGTTAATGTAGGCACTTTTTTAGGCAAGTGCCTCGTTATATTTGTCATTTCCGGTTCCTTAGGCATTGGCTAAAGCTACGTTCTCGTCTACATGTCTTGCTCTTTAAGCTAAAGCCCCTCTATCGACATTTCCTGCTTTCTAGGCCAGAGCCTTGTTACGTCCGTTATATCTAGTTCCTCATGCACCGTTATTGACATTTTCTGCTTTCTAGGAATTGGCTAAAGCCTCGTCACGTCTATTATATCTAATTCCTTATATATTATTATTGACATTTTTTGCTTTTTAGCTATATCTAATTCTTTAATTTACGATAGCCGATCTCGCTTAACTAGATAAGCATTGTCGGAATTAGTAAATTGCCTCTTTTTTTAAATTCGGTTCTTTAAAGCTAAATCTTCTTTTAAATATCTAAGAAATTGTGTAATTGTTAAGCTTTTTATATCGCGCGCTAGTTTCTTGAGATTTGTGTTCGCTTATATACTATTTATCAAGTCGCTTCTAGTAGCTTTAAGCTTGTAATAGCTATAGATAACGGCAGCTATACTAATAGCAAGGATTTGGCTAGCAAATAAAGCAAGTGCGCAGGCTTGCATATAAAGTTATAGCAAATAGGCTTTTTAATGTTTAAGTAAAAGTAATATATTAGCCTTTATAAGGCAGTGTTGCTAGATTAAATACTAATTAGCATTTTTTCTTTTAAATAAATTTCCCCTTGCCTTGCCCTTACTTATAAAGTATTTATATACGGTCTAATTCGGAGAAGGAATCCGGGGCTATTATACCGAAGAAGTAGCATGTAATTCCTCCTCCTTGTCTATAAAGCCCTTACATCTTTCTCTTTTATGCCTAATGCTTTAGCTATCTCCGAGATTGCAATAACTTGCCGTTTCCGTTTATTACCTTTGCTAATTTGCTTAACTTTATAAGTAAAGTAAATAATATAAAGAAAATTAGCAAAGTAAAAGTAGCCTTAAATTATAATATAAACTCGAGACAAATCTATAAGATATAAGATAAGTTTTAATAGCTTATCTCTTAAGTTATCCTTAAAATTATCGTCGTTATTCTTATTACCTTTAAACTAACTAAAAATGCGTAATTATAAGTCTAAGATAGTAGTAAATATTCTTCGGTTAAAACTTGCTAATTAAATAAAGTCTTAAATTGCTTTAATTAGATAATCGATCCGTTTAATATTATTAGATTTAACCTTATTTTTAAAGTACTCGGCTAAATCCTTTAATTAAGGAATAAAATTTAATAATACTGTTAATAGTAAAGTATAATTAATAATATTCGGTAATAAGAGGTAAAGGCTATTATTTGCCTTTGCTAAAGAAGATAAGGGTATTAACGACATAGCTATTAATAGTAGTATATATATAGCCGGCAAGTTATTATATTAGTCGGTTAAAGTAAAGGCTATTACTAAGAGGGGAAGGGATAATAGTATTATTAGCTAAATATTAAGTAACTATAGAAATATATTTAGATAAGTAATACTTGCAGATATAAGATTCGACTATAAAGGAAATATTAAACGGGATATAAGCAGATATAAGGACTTTAAAGAAAAGGAAAGTTAGCTATAGCCCTTATTTGCTCCTCGAGAGATTACAATTATATTACTATCTAATAATATAAGTATAATGCCGGTATTTATTAAGGTTTTAAAAGAGAGGGATGCGAAAGCTGCTATTTCGTGTAAATAAAGTTTATATAAAATCCTTTATCTTTTAGCTAAGCTAGTCGGCACGCAACTTTGTAAGCCCGAGTATAAAAGCGTATAATGCTGCATCTTTAAAACTAGGTAATTAAGGTAATAAAGGGCTATATACTTAATTTTATATTATAATAAGATTTCCGACACTATCTTACTCTAGTATATCTTCTTAATTAACTAGCGACTTATGATTGTCGCTTACCTTGTAGCTTACTTAGCAAGACCCTTTTTCTTCTATTAATGCACTTGTAGCTTGACTTGCAAATCTTTTATAATCCCCGGCTTGCTTAATTTTTAATATGTAATATAAGGATATAAAGCGAATTATATTGCGTGTTTGCATTTATTAACCTTATAAATAATTAAGTTCTTGCAAGAAAGTATAGTTAATTGCTTTATTTTCTTCGAAAGATTGCATTCTTTGCCCGATTTTGCTGCTAAGGTTGTATATCTTTACTATGTTTTATCACATTCGAGATATATACACTTATCCTCGAACCCGGTTACTTTAAAATCCGGGTCTCACGTGAATTCCGACTAGTAAAGGCCTTATAAACTTTTTTAAAGAACCTGTGACTCACAAATAATAGGCCTTTAAACGAATACCTTTAAGCAATAGACTATAAAGTTTATATCGTGTATTAGCTAATTAAATTAAGCTAATTAATTCCGATTAAAAACAAATATTATTAGCACTTAAAATACACGTTACTAGAAAAAGCTATAACACGTATCGAGTTGTAATTAATAACTTGTATCTTCTTTAGCTTTTTATCTTTAAGTTTAAGTTTTAGCCCGAAATCGATCTATTAAAGCTAATAGACGAGGAGGTGTTAGTATATAGCAAATAGGTAAAGAGATAAAACGCTACTTCTTGCTTTCTTTAAGACGCTATAGAGGTAATACTTTCCGGAAGGAGCTTAAAACTCGACTCTTATTATCGGAAATATGCCCGAATATCATATTAAGTAGCACTTAAATAAGCTATTTTAAAGCGCGACTTAGTAATTATATCCTTACTTATTTGCAAAGAATAGCATTAACTATTATTATAAATTAGATCTTGCGGCTAAAACTATATTTACTTAAAAGCTTTTATTTATTACCTTAAACTTAGTCGATAACTATAATACGCCTGTTATTTATAAACTCTTTAAAAAAGACGAAGACAAGTTGCTTTAGCCCTTTTAAGATCTTTATACGGATGTTATTGCTTACCTCTTAAGCAAAATTGATAATTTTAAGGCTAAGGACGGACGTTTAATAGCCGCTTAAAATAAAGTAAAATTTTATAAACTTTTACTTCTCCGATCCTTGGCCGAATTTGTTAAAATTAAGAGGGATATGTAGTAATATAAGCTTAATTTGAGCTATTCGGTTAATTATAATAATAAAATATACAAATTTATATTTAGTATTAGCGGATTAAAACGTTTTAAAACCTTCGACTTATAGAAAATGATCGGTGCTCTTTTAAAGTCCTTAATCTTTCGCGGTGTTATTATCCGCAAGCCGGATGTTATAAAATTAAGTGCTAAATTGATAAGCTAACTTTTAATCGGATTTTTAGATAAGTACTTAATATATTACCTTATATAATAAACTTAAACCCTTTTAAACTTTCTTTAAAGTCTTTTGCTCGACCTTTTAAGCAAACTTACTTATAAGCAAGTACAAATAACTTACGCAGAAATGTAAGTGCTTTATAATAAATATTAAAAATAATACTAATAAAGGATAAGTTAAATTTTTACTACGACTGTCGTTCTCTCGAGATAGAATAGAATAATATACTAGTAGTTTTTACTTGGAATTTAATTAAGTATATAATTAACGAATTTCTAGTTAAATAAGTAGCTTTAGTTAATAGTTGGGGGCTATATAAATAGCTTATTAAAAACATCTAGGTCTTTTAATTAAAAGAGTAGCTTATATTGACCTTAGCGGCTTTGCTATGCTATTAGCAACTTTTTCCGCTTATTTTAAATATTAACTAATTTATTAATAAGTTATATTAAGCAAACTTTGATGCTATTTTAAATGGTAAACGTCTTAGTAATGCGCGAATTGTCTTCGAGTATATGGCTATTTTGGTGTTAAGGGTCTTTTATATTATAAAAGATAAATAAAAAATGCGTACATTTCTTGCTAGTATACTTAATAAATAGTAGTTGCTTGTTCTAAAAGCCTCTTACAAATTTTTAGATTAATATTAGGTATATAAATTAAGGGATAAGCTAGCTTGTAAAGATAATGGATTGTCTTATAAAGATGCTTATAAAATGGCAAAGAAGGGGCTAGCTAAAAGTGTTAAAGAGATAACGTTTAAGGATATAGTAATAGTAATAGCGCAAGAGTTAAAAGTAATAAACACAAATAAGAGCTAGGCGCTTGTCCTGGCTTTCCTTCTTATTATATTTTACTTAAATGCATATAAGCTCGTTTATATGTCTTTGCCTAAAGTTACGCTATATAAAAAGATCCTTAATATAATTAGTTTATTAAACGGCTCTTTGCTAATAATTGTGCTATAGTTATATGTCTCGGAATTAAAACGGGATCTCGATATTAGATGCTTTTTGTATAATATTAAACTTAGCAAAGAAGATATAAAGTTGTTAAGTCTCGTTAAAGTATAAAATCGGCAAGTTAATAAGCTTGCAAGAATAGCAATTGTTGCTATATTAAGAGATAATACGAGTAAAAAGGGGCTTTAAGTTTATGCTAAGCCTCTTGGCGTCTTTAATCTCTTTATAATATAGTTAAAAGGAGTAGTTACACGATTGAAGAAGGATTCTCTTGCTTTTCTTAAGCTAACTAGAATCGAAAATAACTTAAAATTAAGACGAATTTAATTAAAAAAATACGACTTCGATTTATATACTCTTGTAAGGGTGTCTAATTTTAGATATTATGCATAAACTTTTAAAAAGCTTAAAAACCTCGACGAGATCTTTAATATAAAGAAATTAAAAGATAAGTCTTAAAAGCTTTTAATATATAAGTTATATTTGTTAACGTTAAAGGATAAGCTCTGTAAAATAGTCTTTAATTGCATTATTAATCCAAATTATAATCCTATTAAACTTAATGCAAGAGAAGTAAAGGAGTTTAGTTATAAGATAGCGAGGATTTTAAGCAAAGATAAGTTTTATAATAAAGTAAAGTGTATAATATATAAAGCCTTTTTTAAAGTAGCTAAATTTTATGCGGAGTTAGTAATAAATAATAAATAAGAGACGACTATAACTAATAATAACAAGAGCGAGATAAATATACTCGAGAGTAAGGAGCAAGAAGATGAGGAAATGTTAAAGGAAAGTATAAGTAAGTATTAAGTGATATTATAGCGACTTTAACTTTAATTGCCGGTCGTTTAACTAGTTAGAAATACGTTTATAGTAGCGACGATAGAGTATTCTTCTCTTGCTACTAGTTTCCTTGCTATATTGTTTTATTAGCAAATATATCTTATCCTTAAATTATATTATATGTTATGCACTCGAATAAGGGTATTACAAGCAATTAAAAGAATTAGGTAGCGACTAATAAATGATAAATAGCTTTAATAGG
>Ga0302221_10003060_pt1 | contig 10208 bp, 10 predicted proteins | sample II_Palsa_E2_1_FD_193517 | JGI IMG/M metagenome (GOLD analysis project Ga0302221, IMG submission 193517) | Peat permafrost microbial communities from Stordalen Mire near Abisko, Sweden - II_Palsa_E2_1 | ecosystem: Environmental > Terrestrial > Soil > Palsa > Peat permafrost | place: Sweden...
TATTTAAAATATTATTTTAATAAAATAAATTTAAATTATTTAAAGTTAAAAATAAAAAAAATTATATATATTATTTAATTAAAAATATATTTAAAAATTATTAAATATTTATAAAAAATAAAAAAAAATTTTAAAATAATATAATAATTATTATAAAATAATTTTTTTAATAAATTAATAAATTTAAAAAAATAAATTTATAATATATTATTTATAATTTAGTAATAAATTATTAAATATTAAATAATAATTAATTATTAAATTAATTAATATTATTTATAATAATTTATAATAATTTAATAATTTTATATTTTATATTTAATTAAAAAAAAATATTTATAATAAATAAAAATAAATTATTTTATAAATAATTAAGAAATAAATAATTAAGAAATAAATAATTATTATTAAAAATTTATAACTTAATTATTTAAACTTTATAATTTTTTTAATAAATTAATAATATTTTATAAATAAATAATTAAGGATTAAAAATTAATAAATAAAATATTTATAATATTTATAAAATCGGATTATAAAATAATAAAAGTCTTAATATTATAAATTATATTTATAATTATATTTTATAAATTATAATAATAATTATTTTATTTTATAAATATTAATTAAATTATTTAAAAAAAATTAAATATTTTTAAAATAAAAATTTATTAAAAAATAAATAATTAAAAAATTATAAAAAATTAATTATTAATTAAAGATTTATATTTAAAATAAAAGACTTTTAATAAAAAAAAATTAAAATTTTATAAAAATATTTTTATTTATAATTTTAATATTTTTAAATAAATTATTAATAAAAAAATTATTATTAATAAAAATTAAAATAAAAATTAAAATAAAAATTAAAATAAAAATAAATAATAAATTAATAAATAAAAATTATTTAATATTTTTATAAAATTATTTTAATTTTATTATATTTAATTTTATTATTTTAATTTTTAATTTTTTAAAATATTTTATAATTATAATATTTAATAATTAAAATATAAATTATTTAATAAATTATAAATAAATTAAAAATAAATTATAAATAAATTATAAATAAATTATTAATAAATTATTAATATTATAATTATTAATAAAAAAAATATTATATAATATAATAATTTATTTATATTTTAATTAAAGAAAGTTTATAAAATCTTATTTTTTATATAAATATTTATTTTAATTTTTATAAATATTATATAATATAATAATTTATTTATATTATAATTAATTAATTAAAATATAATAAAATAAATATTATTTTTTAGCTAGTAGGTGTCACGTAATATAATAATTTATTTATATTATAATTAATTATAACTCACGGTGCCTTATTTTTTATACGCGTGCCCGCTTTATTTTCGCGAAGCCGTCGCGCTAAGATAATCATTATAAAAATATTAAAAATATTTTTTATTATTTTTAATTTTAATTACGACTGGATTACGTAATACGACTAATAAGTCACGTGCTTTTATTATACGTTATACTTTTTAAAAAAGACTCCAAAACCACGAATTATTAATTTTTTATTAAACACGTGTGACCCGCTTATTAAGGACTTATATAAGTAAGCTAAGTCACATGTCCTAACGGTTTATTTTAATTTTAATTAGTTATTGCTTTAAGGTCACGTGGTGCAATGATTTATTCGTGCTGTGATTGACTGGCGTAAAAGAAGTGGGGCGGCTGCTGTATTTAATTAATGCGGGCGTCACGTGGTGCAATGGTTTATTTGTGCTGTGATTAACTAGAGCTCGCGGCGCCCCACTTTTTGTGCGCGCGCCCGCCCTATTTTCTCGAAGCCGCCGCGCTTAGGTGGCCGCTGCAAAAGCATTAAAATTTATTATTTTTAATATATTTTATATTTTTTAATTTTAGTTTATTAATTTTTTTAAAAAAGTTTTAAAAATATTATTTAATTAATTATATTAAAAGTTTTTTATTAATTAAAATTAATAAAAATATTAAACTATATTTAATTTTATAATAAAAATAAAAAAATAAATTATATAATATTTTATAATATATTTTTTAAATATAATATTTATTATATATAAAAATTATTTTATATAAATATAATTTAATTATAAATAAATTATATATTAAAAATTAATTCAAAAATATTTAAAATTATAATTTAATTATTTTTAAATAATAAAATTCGGATAGTAATAAATATCGCGACGATTTATTAGAGTCGCGTGATTTTCGAGAGGTTGCGAGGTTTACCGGCTATATCGTCTCGCTTTGCTTTATTAGATCATTACTTAAACAAAGGAGTACTTGATTTATAAAAGAAGACTTTTATTTTTTTCTTTTACTCCCTTTCGAGATTCAACTTTAGATTTAGTACTTTACGGTACCGTGACCCCGTTAGGAAATGGGAGGAAGACTCGTGCCAACGAAAACAACTAATACCGCAGCGTAAGCAGCTGTAGCCGCCAGAACATCCATGCCTCTGAGACTCCTCGCTGCAAGCGCGAGAGCAACAGCGAAGAGCACCGTCCCGACGGAAGAAACAATCAAGTTCCCGCGGAGAGAGCGATGGAGTACCATGACTAACATAGGAACAATGAGAGCAAGGCCACCAAAAGACCCCATCCAAATCCGCTCAGAAGAAGCCCTGTGCATCTCTCTGGCTTCGCGGGCGGCCTTATCCACCTCGCGGAAATTGTTCTTGGCATTTTTCACTTTAAAAATGTCTTCCAGGGTAATTCGCTTCTTTTGCTTAGCACGGATATTCTTCTTCGTAGTTCTTCTCCTTTCCACCATGCCTCCCGGGAGCGGGAGACTTTCCTCCTCCTCCCTTTGCCTATTGGGATGGACGAGGTTCGAGAGGCGGATTTTGGAAGCAAGCTTTTCTTCTCCCAGCTCTTCTTCACCCAGCTCTTCTTCACCCAGCTCTTCTTCACCCAGCTCTTCTTCCAGCTCACCCAACTGCTCCACTGGAGGCTGGTCCTCACCAGACTGTCTACTCATCGCTCTGTTAAAGTTGTTCTTGATATATTTCAAACTAACTGTAACTGCCCAAACTAGGCCGCGGTTCTGTGGTATAAGCTCCGTGACTGCTTCTTGAGAAAGCGTTTCGTAATCACGCAGTGCGCAGGCTATAGTCCTTTTAGCTATACAAATTTCTCTCATTAAGCGAAAAGCAGATGCGTACCATATCGGTGAAGTAGCGTGTCAATGTGTAGATTTAGTTCGCGCGCTTTCTCATATTGTGGGCGCGGCAGGCCATTGTCATCCTCTGATTCGCTGTCCGTCTGAGATTCCATCTTCATCTCCAATTTGCGATTTGAAAGTTTCAGTAGCTCTTCCTGCATTTCATCTATTCTGCGTGCTTGAAGTGCCCTGAAATTGAGCACCACGATTGCGCTATCCTTCCGTGCTTTGCGAATCGTTTGGATCAACTTAAGGCTGATATCATGAGTAGCTGTCTGAAGATCGGCCTCGCTACCAAAAGTTACAGGAGGCGGGCGCCTCCTGAACCACGGATAGGACGGCGTGGACGAGACCGCGGTTGAGGTAGAGGAGAATGTCGGGCTGGGGACGCTTGCCAGGCTTGGGCTAGAAGTAGCGCTAGAAGTAGCCATGGCTATGCCTCGTCTCCAAAGGCGAGAAGCAGCCTCTTCTCTGAGGGAACCACCCTAATTATACACCAGACTTTGGGTAATTATTCTAAGAGAGGGTGTGCAAATTCTATGCACAACGTTGTTTTCGGATCAGCCGTAGCTAAAGCAACTGATGAACTACCAGTTATCTACCCTTAACTTCCCTTCGGCCTAGGCGCCACCGTCACTTTGGGCGCACACCCTTGTGTGGGGCATCCAATGCTCAGAACCAAATATTACACGTGGTGGAAGGGTTCATGCACAGCGTCGTTGTCATTGCAGCTGTGGCGGAGACTTCTCATTACCCACCAATAATCTACTTCACAACTTTCAGCTCCTCGAACCCACATCCAAAATTTGGTAGAATTAAGCTCTTTCTCTCATCATTTTTTCTCCCTCGTTCAACTCGTTTAGCCCCGATCAACTTCCCAAGAGTGCATTCTCTGCCCTGTCACTCGACTGGATGTACACAGCATGCCAAGTAAGATCTTGCTTGGTCCTACCAAAGGTTGGCTTGCCTTCACCGAAACGACTTTACCGGTCCAACATGAAAGCTTCAGTCAACGTCGAGACTCGGTGCACCAGGACATAGTGTCATCCCCGGATTGAGGATCACGGCACTATTATTCGGAAAGATTTCAATTTGTTTGGCTTCCATGTCAATGTGGATCCATCGTTTGCAACTGAACAGGTAGCATGTCACTGCCAGAACATCTTCAGAGGCATATCCGTCACCTCTGGTGTCCAAAAATAACGGCCGATGGTCTAGAAAAGTTGTCTGGCTAAGGCTAGAACGCTGAGAGTCGAATACCGGTAGTTGAATTGTCAGTACAGCCGGAGCAGACCAGGAGAAGATCATTCTTGGCTGTTCTTGGTTTGTGTCGGGGACTTTCTCTGCGACCGTAATATCTAAGCTTGAGATCTGTTCAAAGACATGTTTCGGGAACAAACAATCTAACGTAGGAGACATTGCCGGCTCGCTAATCGCTATCCGCTGAGGCCAGTGACGGATCTTCTTGACGACTCACACCAACAATGTGTCCGATGACATGAAAATGTTGGAATGAGTTCTCTGTCACGCCAGAGGAACCCGAAGCAGGAGGCAGTGGCGATCCCAAAGTGCTATAGCCGACCCCGCTCACTGCGGCTCGTTCAGTGGAAATAACCCTTTCTCTAAGTATCTTGATACATCTTGGTAGACCTCGTAGACACTCTTCGAGTAATCCACCTGCAGTTGTCCATCCGAACAATCATCAGCAATTCCAAGCAACCCAAAAACCTTATCTCGGGGGTCAGAAAACAACGAGTCTTTACACGAGTTGAGAAGGCCGAGGATGATACAGTCGTAATCTCAGTGCCGTTTATTTCTTCGGTGGATATAAAGCCTCAACATACTGACTTCGAGTCGTTTTGGAAGGCATAGTTAATGCTATAAATTAATGTATTAATAAAATCTTTAATTAAATTTAATATATTTATTAATAAATTTTTTAAAATAAATAAATAATTTTTAATAAATTTTTAATTAATTTTAAGTTTTTTTTAATTATTTAATTCTTGAATTTAATTTTTAATTTAAAAATAATAAATTAAAACTAATAATTTTTTTTTAAATTAATAAATTAAAATTAATTTAAAGTTTTTATTACTTTAATTTAATAAAAAAAATTAATAATTATTTTATTTTAATTAAAAGTTTAACTTTAAAATTAATTAAATTATAAAAAATATAAGTTTTATTTTATTTTAAATTAATAAAAAATTAATTATTATTTTATTTTATTTTAAATTAATAAATTAAAATTAATTATTTATATATTTTATATTTTATATTAAATATAATATTTAATTCTTTATATTTTAAAAATAATTTAAATCTTTTATTAAAAATATATTAATTATTTTTATAAATTAAATTAAATAAATTTAATATTATATAATAATAAAATTATTATAAAAATTAAAAAAAATATAAAATTTAATATAATTTAATTATATTAAAAATATTAAATTAAAGTTTAAAAGTAAAAATAAATTTTTAATTTAAATATTTTAAAATATAATAAATTTTATAATAATATTAATTATTATAATTTTTTTTATATAAATTAAACTTTAAATAAATTTTTTTTAAATATAAATTTTTTTATTTAAAATAATTATTTTTAGCTGGCCACCTCGATCGGAAAGTATATTCCGCCTATGGCCCGATTAGGCAAAGCGGGAGGTGAGTCGACTTAAAGTAAAGCGACTTAAAAAAATTCCCATGACGGGGTGAGGAGGACAAAGCCTTGATTGGCGAGAGCTGTGGCGGCAAAACACGGGAGCGAAGACCCGGAAACCAGTTCTTTAGGAGTTGGGGTTCAGCTAAGCTAGGATGTTGCCAAGTTTGCTATACGGTAATTGATAAGCTGCATGAGACATGAGTCATGTCGGGTAGAGTTGCCTGTGTTGCTTGCTTTGCTGCGCGATTCGTCGTCCTCCAGCCAATGCTGTCTGTCAACAGACTGTTTCAGCCTCCAACTCCACTCACCCGCCTTGAGCTGGGCGCTGGGCGGGTTGTCACTGACTTTGGTGTGCACGCTCTGCACAGTCTGCACGGGTAGTTTTCTAGCTGAGAGGAACCTCTGACTTCATTGATTCAACCTCAGCATTCGTCGATTGCAATGCTTCCTGGCCCGGCAATTGCGTCCCAGAGCCTGATCAGCCCCTACTCGTCGACTAGCACAGTCTTAATTCGACACCTCATCTCAGACCCGAGCGCTTCGGCGCACCCTTCCTTCTAACCTTTTACTCTAGCCTTGGCACGCCGAGCGCCGAGCGCCGCGCGGATCCGTGATCGAAGATGTCGTTTGGATATTCAGTTGGCGATTTTATCGCAGTAGCTGGACTTATCCATAACGTCGTTTTATGTCTCAGAGATGCCGGCGGTGCGAGCGCTGTATACCGGGAACTTTGTGCGGACCTTGAAATCCTCGGTACTACTCTTCACCGTGTGCGGAGTCTTGAGGACAATGGCCCTGGCGTGAGAGGCCTCTGGGAGGCATGTGGGCAATGCTCAGATAGAATCCGTGAGTTCCTAGGGACAATTGACAAATACCAATCGACTCTAAAGCATGGTACACCGGGGGGTTGGGTGCATGAGGCGAAGAGATTTTGGCACAAGATTGATTGGGGTATCATTAAAGAGGACCAAGTCAGAACTTTCAGAGCGTCTTTGGCCACCCCTTTGCAAAGAGTGCACTTTGAACTGGCAACTCTTCTGGTGCATCAAGGGAATGCTGCGCGGTAAGTGGAATATTATTTGAACTCCGTGAAATATTAAATCTTCTTGGAAGGTTCAACTTGGTCGCTAATTCTTTGTTCAGAAGTACTCAAAATCAACATAGCGAGATACTATACCAGATATTAAACGTCGTCCAGAAATTGTTTTATAAACTCCAAGATGAAACCGGTAGATATTCCCATCTAATTTTACTTTATAAGGTCAATTTGAGTGCTCTTTCCCCATAGAGCACTGATGATGGACGGCGGCAAGGTTATCCTCTACTCTGCTGTCTTGAAATTGCACGCAGAAGCACACTGGAATATACGACTAACTCCATTCCTAGTCCTACCACCCGCTTACGAAGAACACTCATTGGAGGAGGGGAGTTCAGTATCGCTTCCCTCATCCCCGCCGACGACAAAGAAGATTAATAACGTGCTCAAGGAACTGCGGATGATAGGTATGTGTAAGCATTCAAATCATCACCCTCGATGCCTAACAAGAAACCAGGGAACCTCTTTGGAAATTCACAGGAAAACTCGGATGACATAAACGGGCAGGTTGTCGACGCGATTAAAGAAACATGCACGGCATGCAAGAATCTCCGCAAAGAGGCGGAAACTTTGAAATGGTCTGAGCTGTCCAAAGTTCTAGAGATGCTTCCTGGGATTCTCGGCAAGTATGATAAGAATCTATTCCGAAACTTTTCCGCCGAAACCAAAAAACGAGTCGCCTATGCCATGGGAGGGACATTGGAGAACAGCCTTGCCAATACCGATCAGGTCATTGCTCTACTTCAGGAGCATCAGAGAGTCTCGGACCAGAAGGGTAGGGATATTGCACGGGATCCGCAACAGTACTTTAGAGTTAGTCGGTGTATTACAAACCTCGCGCACGTCGCTTGGCAGTTTGATGGGTCAGTACTAGCCTCCCACCTAGCACCTGAGATCCTAATCGTTAACCTGAGCTACCTAGTTTTATTTCTCGACCTGATCCAGACACCAAGCCTCGGTCACACGAAGACTTCGAATCCAAGACTCGCGAACCCTTCTCTCCCCGAACAGGCATTGGAGATATGGATACAACATATCGAGTAAATGTCGAATTCAAGGCACCCAACTTCTCGCGAACGCAATCAGCTGCCTCAACTTTTGATATGGCTTTGGAGGGACTCGGCAGTTCCATAAAATACATGGAAGACGTAACACCTCGCTCCTCATACTCTGACGGAGCTGTAAAGGGTTGTGGGGTGTCTGTGGTGGAAATCTGGCCCAGTGTATGTACTCTCGGACGTATTTCCTTCTCCCCTGGTTCATAACGATCTTCTATGATAGCCCAATTGCGTGCTAGCTAGCATTCGATTCGAACTAACCAGCGTCGCAGACCAATTCTCCTGATCTTTTCTTAGCATGTGAAAAACGTGAGATAGGTCTCCTCGAAAAACTCCTCAAAGCACCAGGCGTTCGCATCAATGCAACCGACGATAAAGGCAACGGTGTGCTGCACCTCGCGCTCGGCATCGGCAAAGTTAACAAAGACAAATCCAAGATGACAAACATCCTCAATGTGGTTCGCCTCCTCTACACCCACGGCGCCGACGTCAACGCACCAGGCGAGTCTGGCCTCCGCCCGATCCATCACTGTGCAAAGACGATCAATTACGAGGCTGCGGAGTATCTCCTTGACCACGGAGCACGAATTAATGAGCTTGACGACAAGAAACGCACGGCACTATATCACACAACTTTGGATCCTAATCCCCATGTTGAGTTTGTAAAAATGCTTAGTAGAAGGGGTGGGAAACTTGGGACGTTAAAGTTACAGAACCTACCACCTAGAGTGAATGATAACCAGAAGAACGTGAGGTTGCTCCTCAAGAAGCGATAGGGAGATGCAAGCCCAATGCTAATTGATGACTTATCATTCAGTATTGTAGTTCAGGGGCATCTGCGACTTCGGGTGCAGGCATTTTGCCAAATCGTCTTGCTAACTTCCCTGTAAATTAAAGTGTAGGCTCGGGCTGTTTTCTAGTTATATTGTGATACCCAAACTGTTTTGTCTCTGTTCTCATCAACTCGCCATAATCTCGTCTTTTACGCTTTCATTGTTTTGCGCTTTCACTTTGGGTACGTACATTACGTCAGAGCCAAAAGAAGAATTCCAGTCTCCCAAGTTTCAGATCCAGAAATCAATTTGGCCCCAATTAATTCGCTCATCCCTTCCAGAATTACCATTAAATGATTATTGTGATTGCTCTCGGGAGATATTCTGTCGCCCAAAACCCTCACTGGCGCTTTCCCAACACCCCTAGCGATTCTATTGGAAGGAAAAGGTATCCTTTAATCCATTCAACCAGTACAAGAAGTAGCACTTACTCCTGCACCATCCCTCCAAAGCAACTAATCGGAAGTCCTATTCTCCTCCGCCCCATCCGCTGTCTCATCTGCCGTCCCATCTTCTGTCCCATTCACCGCACCAGGGGACTCTTTGCCACTCTTGCTCAGGTTCAATACCCTCAACTTCTTCTTGCCGTGCTTCCTAAGGGAAGAGTTGAACTTTGCGCTCATGTCCTCGAGAGTCATCGCCTGTTTCCCCGCAATTAGTTCGGGCCTCACAGCGCTAGCGGCACTGGGGGGAGAAAGAAGGTAGGTATAGCTTACATAGTCGGTTGCGGGGACAAATAGCCAGACCAGAAGGAAGCCTAGGGCACTGAGGCCACTGGGAAACAGTAAATTACTTTTGCAGCCATCAGAAGGCAGGGAAGCAAGACTCACGTGAAGAGGCCGAAGAGCCTATCTGAGTGACCCGACTGGAAGCCTTGCGGAACGCATAGGGCTAGAATGCCAGCACCTAAGAAGTTCCAGAACACCGCCCATGACATGCCGATTTCTGCACCCGGTCAGCCTTTCATGTTCACCACCCTGGAATAAGGATACAGGAAGGGAAAGTAAGACATACCACGCCCCTCGTTCGGCCACACCTCTGACGAATATATAAACGGCACGCATCCGGCGCCCGGAGAATAGCATAATGTGAAGAGTATAATGAACAACAGAACAAATGGCAGTTTCGCCGAGTTGGTTTCCTTCAAACGCAGCAAGAAAGTCAAGATGAACAATACCACCGTGCCACTGCTCAATGACAAAAGCAACAATGCCCGTCGCCCATGCAGCCTCGCTGGCAGCTTGAACTTTTTGGGGCTGGTATGTGTGGCCCCTTCTCCTTCTACTCCTCCGTCTTCGCCCTGTTCTTCTGCTTGCTCGAGGGCTGCTAATGGATCTTCGACTTCGAGCGGCTCAATGAGGAAGTAT
>Ga0302221_10003064_pt1 | contig 10204 bp, 2 predicted proteins | sample II_Palsa_E2_1_FD_193517 | JGI IMG/M metagenome (GOLD analysis project Ga0302221, IMG submission 193517) | Peat permafrost microbial communities from Stordalen Mire near Abisko, Sweden - II_Palsa_E2_1 | ecosystem: Environmental > Terrestrial > Soil > Palsa > Peat permafrost | place: Sweden...
CTTTGCCTTAAGGCTTATCACCTTAGACTTTGCCTTTTTATATATAATATTAGGACCACTTGTAAAACAAGAGCTAAATATTAACATATTAGAGATAAAAGCTATACAAGTGGCTATTATACACTAAGGGAATACCTAGAGACGAAAACGCGCTTTACTCTTTATAGACAATGCTACTACTTTTTATAGCTTTTAAAAATAGACCCTAGTAGTCTTATTAACTACCACTTGCGCTAGACCTTGCTCTTAGCAACTAAGTATAACTTAGAAATTATTCCTTATTAGCTGCTAAAAACAAATAACATGCTTATAAACGCTTTATTAAGAGGTAATTAGTCGATTATAGCTAACATATATCTATAGCTATAAGGTATAACCTTATCTTAAAGCCCCCTTCTTCTTAGCAAAACCTAAATGCCTTTAGCCTCTCCCCTTATTACGCGAGATTCCTTTAAAACGGGCTAGCGCTAAATATATATATAGTTTACAAATTAACAAAAGTAGTATATAAGTTTTTTTGCACTTTAAATGGGTTATAAGCTTAGCTAGCTTCCGAGCTTAGCTTAAGGGAGTACTTAGCATTCTATAAGAAAGGGGGCTTAAAGAAGTATAAATTACAATACAAAGCTAACACCCTTTAGCAAATGCTATCTCACCTCTACTTAATTTATATAAATTGTAAATAAAATCTTAAGGGTTTTAAAAATAATTAGCTAAGTAGGGTTATAAAAGGAGTACGCCATTGCAATGATAATTTAGACAAAAAGAAGGCTTTACTAATTACACTAAATATCTTATAAAGTATTACTTTATTTACATTTACTACGCTTATACCTTTAACCCTTTGCTACTTAACCAAGTAAACCAAATCAACTTCGACATTATAGCAAAAGTGGCCTTTGCTAGATTTTTACAATTAAAGGAGTTTACTTATTTAGTAGCTAACTTAAGAAATAAGACCTAATTTGAGGCTAAAAAGCTTATTTACTCTAATTATGTCTTCTTTAATACTAACAATCATGCGATCTTATAGCTAAAGCATAGCAAAACCAACTATAAGTGTAATAAAGTCGATATTGTAATTATAGCTATAATAATTGCAACTTGTTTAATATTAGCTTTATAGTAGTTATATCACTTAAACCCTTAGCTAGCTACCTCCTCTCTCTTTTATAAAGCCTCAAGGACTACCTTTATATCATTATACTTAGTAGCAATATTATAAGCACATTTACTCGATATAAGAGTAGTTAATCACTTGCTTTATATAAGCTATAGCTTTTACAAGGGGGCAACAACACAAGTATATATAAATGGCCTCTTGGACAAGGCTATTTAACGCTTAAAGAAGTAATTATTAGCGGCCTTCTTAGGTTATATTGCTATTTTATTGCTAGAGAAGTTCGCTTTAAGCAGGTATTTCCTTATAAGACATCCCTTATATATTACCTTTACCCCTTTTACCTTAATTGTGTAAATACACTTACTAGCTTCTTTAAGTCCTCAATTTAGCTGCTAGCTCTATTACTATTTACACCCTCTAAGGTTTAGCTTGCTAGCTTTATCACTATCTATGCCCTTAAGGCCTAGCTTGCTAGCTTTATTTCTATTTATACCCTTTAAGGTTTAGTGTCGCATGTAAAATAAGGTGATTAAACAAATAAGTGATCGATAAATTGCCTAACTAGAAACTAGAAGAGAAAGGAGGAGAGCTTTTATAATATTAGACGCAAAGCGCCCCCGATTATATAAGCTTAGTCTTTAGGCTATTATTAGCCCTTACAATTGCAATATACCCTTTAGCTAATCAAGTGATAACATTAAACAAATAAAGCTTATATTTTAAGCGTGTATACATTTTTAAATATGCGATTTGCTAGCTAATAAAACGATTAGATAAGCTACACATTAAAGGCTTTATAGTTAATCTTATATTAGCATGCTCTATAGCTTTTAATTACCGGGTCTAAGTTTATTCTTACTTAAAGTAGGCTCCTTTCCTAGTTTTTAGCTCCTTTTTTATAATATAAATAATAATATTAAGCTTTTATTCTTAAAAATAAAAACTTATAATAAACAAAACAATAAAGTGTTTTACTAGTACAACGAGACTTTATATATGCACCTTTACTTAAAACGTTACTTGTAAGATAATATATTCTCTTGCTCGACTTTGTTAATACAAGCTAATAACTTATAAGTTGCTATTATTATTCTTGTTGCCTTTGTTACTCTTATACCTCGTGTTGCCCTTATATCAAAAAAAAAAAACTTGCGGAGGATTTTTCGCTTAGTTGTACAGTTTAACTGCACTTATATAGTGCTATTAGCAGCCACTTGGCAGTCAATTGGCAAGTGGGGCAATTAATTACTTGGCAATTGCACTTATTAAAAAAAAAAAAAATTTCAAAGGCTAGTTTTAGAGGCCAGTTTAGGAGGCTAGTTTTAGAGGCCAGTTTAAGAGGCTAGTTTAAGAGGCCAGTTTAGGAGGCCAGTTTAAGAGGTCAGTTTAAGAGGTCAGTTTAAGAGGACAGTTTAGGAAGACAATTTAGGAGGACAGTTGAAGAGGCTAGTTTTAGAGGCCTAAGAAGTAAACCCCTTAATCCTACAAGTGTAACTTAAACTAAGGCCTAGGAAACAAGATACAAAACAGGCCTAAAAATTAGGCTATATAGCATATAATACAAAAACAGGCTAGTAGTTGTGCTATAAGTAACACAAGTAAAAGGTGGCGCTTTTCTTATTACTTTGTATTGTTTATATTATAGTAGCTGCTTACCCTTCTTTACTAGCAAAATTAAAGCTTTTTTATAACGTGCACACAATTAATTAATTTAATTTTTCATCCTTTTCTCCTTTCTTCCTTTCCTTCTCTTTATCTACATCTCTTTATTTAACATCTCTCTATCTAACATCTCTTTGTTTAATATCTCTTTGTTTAACATCTCTTTGTCTAACATTTCTCTGTCTAACATCTCTCTATCTAACATCTCTTTGTCTAACATCTCTTTATTTAATATCTCTTTTTCTAACATCTCTTTGTCTAACATCTTGTAGCTTAGGTTTCGAGGCCACTTTCTATAAAGGACACTTTTATAAGGCATTTTGGCAGGGAGTTTTGGCAGGGCGTTTTAGAGGGCAGCTTAGGCTTTAAGGCCACTTTTTGTAAAGGACGCTTTTGTAGGGCATTTTAGTAAAGCAGCTTATATAAAGTTATATTTTTGTAATATTAAAACAGTTTTATAAATTATTTTTATATAAGCTTTTATAAAAGATATAACTAAATTAGAACTCCTAATAGTAAATATCTTAATTAAGGGCTAATTAGCATTAGCAAGATAGTTACTATTTGTGAATATAGCTTAATTAGTAAATAATTAGCACTTAATATCAAAATATTAGTGCCAAATTTTTGGATATACAAAAATAGTGTACTTAGCATGTTATTAGCACCATTAGCAAGTTGTTGGCACGTTTTTATTTTTCTTGATATAAAACTCTTGCATATAATAAAGTGTATAATAAAGGTAAATTACCTTTCTCGAGTAATTCCACTCTTGCTAAAACCCCTTTTAAAGCTTAAACTTTGCAATTTGCTAAGGGCTTATAATGCGATATTCCTTGCCTTAGTTATAATATACTCAAAAAGATTTATTAAACGCGTCTTTAGCTAACTTAAAAATTAGTTAACTTTGCGCTTTTTAGATAAAGTAATAATAGCTATTTTAATATAATAAATTAGAGCTTTAAGCTATTATTATAATACTTTTTTACCCCTTTATATAAGCGTAGCTTTATAGTTCTTAAATAAATTGCTAAATACAAACAAAACTATAAGTTGCTCCTTTTCTAGTCTTATTTAAAGCTAATTACCTGATTTAAAGGCTCGATAAGCTTTATATAGCTATTTGCATTATACTTAAAATCGCGGAATCGAACAGTAAACCTAGTATAAAGCTAGTAGTGGTTGCGCTTATAGTTAATATTGCTAAACTAGTAGCTATTACTCTTAATTTTATAAGACTAGCAGCTACTACTTTTATAGTTAGTGTTATAGCTATGCCTTTTAGGCTTATATATAGTAATACTTATAAAGTTGCAAGAGGTAATATAACTAGTAGCGTGATATAATTTAATTGTATAAAAGGTGTTTTAAGCAAGCTAATTAATGTGCTAGCAAAGAAGTTTTAATAATTAAAAACATTGCCTTATTTTTGTAGTATAAACAAATAAAAATAAACAAATAAAATAATTCCTTGGAGCTATTTTATATTTTTAATTATCCTATGTAAATCTTAGAGATTTAATAACAATTAAAAGTATTTAAACTTATAGCATAGCAAGTTTTTAGTTAATTTATTTGCTAGCATTTCTTTTATTAGTAAATATACTACTTGGAATGCACTTTTCATATACTCTTAGCGTAGCTATATATTTTAAATATTAATATAGCATAACTTAATAATAATCCTTGTTTTTTTAACTATAAGCTTAATTGTTTATTAATTATTATAAAATATTATTTATAATTCTCTTAAATCGAGCTTAATATCCTTGAAAACCTGTTAAAAAGCTATAATTTCCTTAGCTATATACTTAATAGCAAGCAATTTTGCCTTAATTATAAAAGTAATAATTGTCAAATAACAAGTTACCCTTTATATAACTAGCCCTCTAAAAAACGATATAATATACACTTATAAGGATTATCGAGTGTTTATATTATTTGCATATAACATGTTAAATGCAATTATTAGGTTAACATTATAATGTTCTTCAAAATATTAAATTCTTAAAACTATATTTTATATAAGTATTTAATTGTTTAATTAATTATTATATAATATTTAAGCTTAAAGTTTATCAAAAACTAAGAATGCAATAAAGTAGCATATGCTACATTTAGCTTAATTATAATTATAATATAAAGCAATAAATCGACTTTCTTTTAATATTCTTTAATTTGCTTAAAAGGAGCTTGTTTAGCATATTTCTTAAGCTTTAAGATTAAAAGAGGGGTACTTATATACTTTTTGTCAATTAAGCGAAACTTCTTTATAATCTTTTTAATATATATATTATATATAAGCTAAAGCTTCCGAGTAAGTCGATCTTTAATTATATAAACTCTTAAAAACTACTTTACTTCTTTTATTAAATAAAGAGTGTAAGCTATATTAATTTTCGCGATAATCTCCTTTGCTAATTAATACTTTATTGCTCTTATATAATGTTACTTGTATATCGTCGATATAAAATAAAACAAATACTTTATAATTTAGGTTTATAAATATATATAGCTCTTCCTTGTATAACTCGAGCCTTATCCTTGTTAAAGTACATATAAACTTGTTATATTAAAAAGCTAGGGAGTCCTTTAGCCTATATAAAGCTTAATTGATTTTAGTATATATATTAAAGATTTTAAATCCGTTAAAAGTTAATATACTACTAGTAAGCTTTTAATTAGCCTTTTTGCGTTTATAAAGGCATTAACTACATCGAATTACTTAATCTTTAAATCGAAATAAGCTATAATAGTTATAAATATTTTAAATAAGCGCGTTACAAGTATAGCCATGTAAATTAATAAGATAAAGTTCTCTTCTTATAAATTACTATATATAGTTATCCTCGATTAGCACTTAATTAAATAACTATTTAAGTTATATTTATATTTAAACACTTATTTTAAAGAGATTAAGTAAGCTATTATTTTATTATATAAGATTATCCTTTAATAATCTTTAAATTCGAGGTTTTTAAGCTCGAGTTTTATATTTTACTTAAAGAAGGCCTTAAGTAAATATTTCTTTAAATTATTTTAAGACTTTAGTTCTTTTAAAAAATTATTTTAGTGAATGCAAAGGGGTTTGCACTTAAAAATAGCTTTATCCTTTAATCTTTAATTTTATAAAATCGATATTACAATTATTATATATATTATCTTATATTTTTCCTCGTTTCTATTACTTAGTTCACTTAGCTAATTAAGCTATAGTGTACTTAAAAGGGACTTAAAGTAATTAGTATTATTTGATCTTGCTATTATGATTAGTAATATATATAAGTTTATATATACTTAGCTACTATTAAGCTTTACTGTGCTATAAGTATAATTATTGTTATATAGTCCTTTTCTTTAAATTCTTTTGCTTAATTGCAACTTATCTTATATTTTACATTTATATTTATATTTCGGTTTTACAAATCATTTACTAGGGCTTTATTGCAAGTTACTTAAATTGCCTTAAATTAAATTTTAAGCTTAATCTATTAATAAAGTCCTTCTTTTTCTTTCTTTAATTAAATATACTTCTTTAACAAGTTCTAGAAGCTTATTAGCCTCTTTATCAATCAAATTAAGTATTAATATTAACTTAACTAAAACCTTTTTACTCCTTTAAGTAAAATCTAAGGATATAAGTCTAATCTTTATTATAAGTTTTGCAAGTATAAAGATCTTTACCCCCGAGTTTTAGCTGCTTAAGGCTTTGCTCAAGAGCTCTTTTATACCCTTTATAATAAGTGGGCTTAAATTTTGCTTAAAGAAGTTATCTTTTTATAGTTTAATATTTTTAAAGATCGATTAACATCTTAAATCTCCTCTTCCTCGATTAGTTCAACTACTTGCTTAATAATCTTAACTAGTTAGCCCATTTCTTGTTCGAACTCCTTCGAGTAAAGGTTATTTTTGTCGAATGTTATATTTCATGTAATAATTACTCTTTTAAGCGCAGAAACTTAAATTTTATATATATTAAATGCCATATAGCTAATTAGATATTTAATATACTTATAAGGATTAACTTTAAAAGCTTTCTTTTATTTCTTAGCTTCATATTCTTTAATTAGTAAATATACTCGAGCTTTATATATACAAATCCCGTTTTAATTAAGTTTAAAATTAGTTATTAAGTGTATAATAAGCGCTAAATTATGTTATTAAAAATAATTTCGGAATTAAGTATTAAAAACTTTATTAAGTAAGCGTATATTATATATATATAAAGGGCTTTTATTATATAAAAATATAGTAATAAGGGTTATTTTTAGCTAAAGGTTTTCTAAGAGTTTTGCTTTAATACGCATTTTAATCGACTTTATAATAGCCTCTTATCTTGCATGCTTGGAACTTCTATTAAGCTTATAAGTATAAGTAAAGGCTAGCTTAATTTTAATACTTGCCTCTTTAGCTTAAATCTTATATGCTATTTTTCTTTTAATCTTAATAATTAAAGTATTATTATTATATTATATTTTATAAATTATAAAGTTAAATTGCCTCTTTACTTAATAATTAAAATATTTAATTGTATTAAGTATAAATACTAAAGACTTGTTTTTAAGAGTAAAGCCGAAAAGCTTTTTATTATACTTGTAATTAATTATTAAAAGCTATTAAGCTTTATTATAGCCTTTTAAGAAGTCAAATAAATCTTATAAAATTCTAAAAAATAGCTTTAAGAACTTCTTTTCGGAATATTACCTTAAAATAACTTATATTATATAAGTTATCGAGTAATATATATACTTAACTCTTATAATGCCTTTAATAATTACATTTCTTGCATTTTTAATAGGTACTTATAAAGCCTTTAAGCTAAAGTGCCTTACTTATATATATTATACTTCTTTTAAATTACTGTTTAGTTTAAATAAATCTTATAAGCGATAAACCCTCATTTTTATACTTTATTTAATTGTTAAAAACATTAAAATTCTTATTATACTTATAAAGACTTTGGAAAGAACTTTAAAATAAGTAAAAATTAGCTTATATGCAAGAAATACTAAATTGTATCTATACTTTAATTGCTTAAATATAACGCTTTTCTATTTAGTTTTATACTAAAGCGAGTAATTTAGCTTATAGTATTAAACTTTTACTTTATTTAATTGAGCTTTAGATATAATATTAACGTAAAATCACTTTATAACTATAATATCTAATAAGGTTAAATATTTTATATTTAAGCTAGCTATATTATTTAAAGCCTTTTTAATTACTTTCTTATTATGTCTTATAATCGGGAAACTAGAAAAATTAGCCTCAATGCACTTATTAAATAAAGCTTTAATAAAAGACTTTAGCTTAAGCAAATCCCTACTATTTATTAAGTATATAGCGCTATAATTATTAAGTAGCGTGCTTGTTAAAAGTAGATATCTCGCAAAATTAAGTGTAATATATTCCCTTTAATTAAGTGTTAAAGTTATAAGAAGTAAATTTATAAGAGTAATACTAATATTACTTAAAAATTTCGATTTTACTAATCTTTAATCCTTTTTCGAGCTATTACTAATATTATTAAATTAATTCTTTGTTGAGCTAAAGACTAATTTTGCTATAATTTTAATCTTATATTTATTTTTAATTAAGCTTTTAGTTTCTTTTAATGCTTAGTTTAAAGGGCACACTTAATTGCTTTGCATTTTTTAGTATTAAGTTTATTTTTAATCTCTTTTTTAAATAATCTAATAATTGCGATTTTAATAATAGTATAGCTCTTTCGTTTTTATTTGTGCTTTTCTTTCGAATATAAGCATTTAAAACTTATAGTAATAGTATTTAAGTCTTATTTTAGCTAAAAATCTAATCGGCTACTAAAGGTAACAAAGATCTTTAAAGCTTTAATGCCTTTTATAATCAAATTTTTTAAGGTAATAGCTATAAAGACAATTTTGTATTACTTAAGCATAAGACACTATTTGCTAAGCTTGTCCTATTTAATAAGATTTAATAGCTTGGCACTCATTTAAGCAAAAGCTATCCTTTTAAAGATTATAGTTAAAAAGTCTTTTACTATAAGCATTTTTTTAATATCAATTAAGTTAAGTGTGACGGTTCTAGTTGCATGCACTTGCCGAGCATATATTGTACAAGTCATGGTTGCATTATAGCCGTATACTAATTGCATACTACTTTAGTATAGCGCTAGGGTAGGGAATAGCATCGGCATATATAAGGTCCCTCTATATATACTCGTTCTTGCTTCTTCTTCTATATCTATTGTCCTAAGAATAGAGTGTTGTTTGGTATATGTTCTATGTCTTAAAGCACCTTGTTATATTAAGCGCTTTAGCCCTCTTATAAGCCTGTTACTAATTAGCTTATTAGCGCGCTAGGCTAATATTACTTTGCTTAGCCTATTTAAAAATGGCTTAGTATTCTTACCTTATTAAAGTAAGAGTGCTTATATCAATTAACGCAAATTGCCTCTTTAAAGCTCGAACAATTAACTATAAGGAGGTTTCCTTATTTCCGACAAGCTTTGTTATAATAGTCGAAAAGATCAAAGCTTTAACAATTTTATTTACTTAAGTCCAAAAGTGTTAATATTGGTTTAAGTTTATAATTTATATGCTATAAGCAACTAAATAGTTTCTAAGAAGAGTAGCATATTATTCTTTAACATTTTTATAAGTTATAAGAGCAAGAGAAATAAGTTATTTACTATTATCTCTTTAAAAACCTTTACTTTATTACTTAACTACTAAAATATACTTGTACTATAATTATTCGTCTTGTTATTTTATTAATTATTCGATTATCGGGGGAAGATTCGGAGGTTCGATACTAATATAAGGAGCATCTAGTATATTAAAGTCGGCTAGATATTAAATGCCTCGAAAATCTAATTAAAAACAAAGTTATATAAACTATAAAGGCTATAATCGACGACATTTGAGAACAATTGCGTATATGACACGTTACTCGGGTTATTTGGATGCTATAATTACAATCTTAGTCGAGAAAGAGGTTTAAAGTATTTAATAACGTATAAATAAGAAGTAAAAAGTAAGCGATTACTTTACTTGATATTATTGCGTGTTCTTTAGAAGTGCGAACTGGGCTTATAACTATCCCATGTAAAACAGGGTAATTAAACAAATAAGTGATTGATAAATTATTTAACTAGAAACTAGAAGAAAAAGGAGGAGAGCTCCTATGATATAGGGCGCAGAGCGCCCCCGATTACGTGAGCTTAGGCCTTAGGCTACTGTGAGCCCCTATGATTGCAACATTTAGCTTATTAGCTTTATTACTACTCTTTAGCTCGCTAGCTTTATCACTACAAACGTAGTCACATGATTACGCTCTAACTGTTACGGTTCTGCGCTGGCACGTGCAGCGTTATTACCGATTAGGGCTAGGTTGGCGAACCTAGGATATTTAAGCATGCGATAGCTTCATGCGATA
>Ga0302221_10003071_pt1 | contig 10194 bp, 2 predicted proteins | sample II_Palsa_E2_1_FD_193517 | JGI IMG/M metagenome (GOLD analysis project Ga0302221, IMG submission 193517) | Peat permafrost microbial communities from Stordalen Mire near Abisko, Sweden - II_Palsa_E2_1 | ecosystem: Environmental > Terrestrial > Soil > Palsa > Peat permafrost | place: Sweden...
AAAAAGTGAGAATCATCTTTTTTAACTTTTAATAAAGGCGATAGACTAAGTTATAAGACTAATAAAAAGTCTGGCTTCTTTATTTAACTGCGTCAATGAGGGATTGTATTATTATTTAATACACATTATTGAACCTTGTCAAGTGTGACTGTCACGTATGAAACAAGGCCTATGACTTAATAAAAGCCGCTGTAATAACTGGCACTTACCGCGTACTTTAAGAAGTTGTCCGCTGCGGTAAAGGGCTTGAGTCTCAAGTCTATTATTAGTACTTAAAGTCAGTTAAAGCTTATTCTAAGCGCCCTTCATTATAAAGTCTATAGTTAAAAATGGCTCAAATAAATTTAAAGATGTCTTCTTATTATAATCTATTTCTATTACTTCGACTACTTTTAATTCAGTTTAAATCGAGATGTTTACCTCATAATATACGATATTCCCTTCTTTTTTAAGTATTTCTTTAAGATAAGATTCATGATCTGGCCAAAGGAATACCTTAAAAGAATCGTTATTATTTAGTCAAATATTCGACACGCGACACTTTTATTTCGAGTCGAGGTAAAAACGGGTTTAATATTATAAGTATATTATAAGAGCCGAATTGAATAAGATTGGGTGAAGAGAGGCTTATATTTATATCGGCTTATTTAACGACGATCCTCGCGACATTATCTTTTTAAAAGAGGGCTGCTGCGATTTTAAAATACTTACTCTTGACTTTAAAACTAATTAGTCTTATTTAATTAACTCGTTGATTAATTAAAGTTTGATCAGACTTTTAATTGAAGTTATTTGACACTTTTAAATTTTACTCTATTAAATAATTTCCTTCATTTATATATCCCTTATTATATTATTTAAGTTTAAGTCGAGCTTATATAAGTTAGCGTAGTAAATAAGCTTCTCTGTTTTAAAATCGACGATTTAAAGTCAATTATAACGAAGGAGCCTTAAAGTCATTAATTAATATAATATAAAGAATCTTATATATATATTTGAATTGAAGTAAAAGCAAATCTTAAAGACGTGTATTAACTCGTTAAATCACTATAAGAATTTAAACTATTTTTTCTTAATACCACGCTTTTATATCTCTTTTAGTTTTTATCTTCGTATTATACCGAATTCTTAAAACTTCTTTTATATAAAATATTAAAATATAAAAAGAAGGATTTCTATGTCTATAAACGTACTTTAAGACAGAAAGTCGTGAAGCCAAATACTTTAAGCCTTAAAGATAAGAACTTTCAACGCTGCGTCTTTTATTTATTATTAAAAATAAAATAAATCAAGTCAACGTTTATATAACATTAATTATATTTATACTTCTGTTTATTGCCTATTAAAACAAAAGTGGAGTTATTCCTCGTCTGTTTATATATCGTATTACGTTTAATTAACTTCGTGACTTTAATAATATTATAACGGATTTACTTATTAATAGCGTAAGATAATTTAATACGTATTTAAATAACTTTAATTGAATGCAGTATATAAATATACTTCGAGGTAACGATTTAAAAGAACCGTTTTATATATTCGCCGACTTATAAAAATCGAAAAGAAATAGTTTTAATAATAAAAAATATTATTATTAAAAAAAAGGATTTTATAAGAGCCGTTTCACAGTTATTATAGATTTTTGACTTAAAAAAATTCTTAGACAACTTCGCGTCGGCTAATAAAAAGAAAGACTTCTAAAAGTATATAAGAAAATATATCGATCTCTACTTATTAAACTATTTATTCGAGGTTTTAAAGACGACTCGATATTCACTTATATTCGAGGCCGCACTTAAAGCGCAGAAAGACATTGAAAGAGGCGAGATTATATACTTATATAAAACTCAAGCCTCTTTTATAAAAAAAGAGGCCTTTGATTAAGATGACTTTAATATTATAGAGTTAAGCCGTTATAAGATCCTGTTTAAAATATATAGTCCGGCACGTTTTATAAATCACGATTACGGCCTGAACGCCCGATTAAAATCAAGTGAATTATATAAAAAGGTCAAGATTATAACTTTAAAGAAGATTTTAACCGGTGAGGAGATCATTATTTCTTATAATTAAAATGCCTTCGGGAAAAACAATTATAATTGTCTTTATAAGACTAGTAAACCTCACTTTTATAATATTATAAAATAAGCTCTTTATTATTTACGGTCTATAAAAAGAGAAATTCCGATTGACAAGTCGACACTTATATTAATAAAACGTTAATATAAAGAGTTATATAAGTGGGAGTAGTTTATAACGGAGTAATATACGGATTTAAAAAGGCTTTAAAGAGTGATTAAAGACTGATATAAAATGAGATGGAATTTAAATTAAAGAAGAAAAATAAATTTAAAGTATTATATCAATACATTTGTTTATAAATTAAAGATAATCGGAGTAAAGGCTAAATATAACCAATAAGATAATTTTTCATTTAAGTTTCATTCTATCTTTTATTCTAGTCTCGCTTATTATATACTTTATTGAATTATATAGAAATTTAAACAGATATAAATAAAAGAGACATATCTTCAAATTAGTATTAAAAGACTTAAATAGAATTTCCTCTTAAATAATAGAATTGATCAAGTTATAACCATTATTTATTCTCCGGATATTCAAATTCTATATCTTAATAAGTCTATTATAAGCTTAAACTGACTCTTTACGACCTTTTATAACGGGCTGAAATCTAATAATAGAAGTATTACAGCCTTTTAAAAAGCGGAGTAAACTTTTCATTACTTTAAATCACTTTTAAAAGATCTGTTTATAACCCAGCTTAAGGCCAAAATGATTGCTGCGTATTATATTACCGTCTCTCTTTTTATATCTACGACTCTGATAACTGTAACGCTATATATAATATATGACGCTGTGATAAACCATTTTAATACGCAGGCTATATCGACAACGATGAGTATATTAACGGCTACCGGCGTTACAAGCGACGAAATGACAATTATAATCATAAATTTATATAAAGCACAGCTGTCCCTCTCCTTCGGCTTAAATATAAGCTTCCTGGCCTTATTAAATAATCTATAATTTACGATACTCTTTGATTCTTTTAATACTCAATATATTTATTTTATTAAATAGGCTAAAAGAGTAAGTATTAAGTCAAACCTTAACGTAAACAGTAATAAGATCGAAAGGAGTTTCATTGTCTTTGAAGATATTATTATTACTATTTTAAATATCGATGTCAATTACGTAGATAACTATTCCGTACTTATAACTTACTCTTTTAAGGGAATTACAGTCACCGGCTATAATATTGAGCTTTTTAAACTGGCTTAATACGAAGACTAAATTGACGGTCTTATATGTTTTAACGCCGTAAGATTTACTTTAAATAAACCCTTTCTACCTTTTTTTACGCCTTATATAAGTACTGCCTATACTTTCTCAAATAATAACGACGTTAATATAAGTAATCTTAAAAGTAATTTGATCTCTTATTATATTAATATATTATACGAGGCATCGCCGCAGTAATTGCCAAATAATATAATCAACTCTATCCCTCTCGTATAAAAAGACGCGTAAAAAATGAGATGATTGAGATAGCTTTATTACTCCGTGCTCGTGAGTACTGTAATTCTTATAAATAAAGACTATTTGAGAACTCTCATTTAAAATATTCTCTATATTTTATTATAAGAGATAAAAGACTAATTATATATATTTAATTTTAAAACGTCTTAGTGTCCGAAAGCTTTAAAAGAAAGTCTTATAACCGGTAATTTATAGACTGTAAAAGAAGTTACTATTATTAATATTTTAATACTTATTATTATAAGTTATTTAATTAAATAGATATTAATGATATTAAAATAGTCAAAAGCAAAATGCTTGCTTTCATTGTTTTATAATATAAATGCTATTATTTATCGATGTTCCTGACTATTTCCCAGCCTCTTAACTTAATAACCGAATTAATCACTTAATATTTTAATAAATAATGACAAGTGTCTCTTCTTTTATAATTTAATTAGAAATATTATTAAAATGAAAAGTGCGTCGTAATTACTTTCTATTTATAGTCTATTCTATATAAAGAAGTGAAATAAAATCATAAAACGAAACACTTAGTTTTAATATATAATATATATACTTCAGTCTATTTATTTATAATAATATCTCTATCTTCTTTAATTATAATAATATACTCTTATAAAGTTTTTTAAATATATTCTCTTTATAAGATTTTTAAAACATTACCTTTTATATAAGTCGAATTGAAATAATTACTCTTATAATACTTATAAAGTCTATGTCGAGTTATTAATAATTCGCTTATTGTTATTAGAGATACTTAAAGTATTTGACTTTATAAGAGCTGTTATATAAAAGAAAGAGAACGAAAGAGAGTTTAATAATAATAAATGTCATAAGTTATAAATAATTTAAAGGTTTTTAAAATAGCCGTTATCGACATTTATATAATTAATTAAAGATATATTTGTTATTATCTCTTTTAATTATAATGTTTAAGGATATAAATCTCGTCGGGTCCGATTATTAAAATAAGTCACATCTATCCCTTTTAATATCGTTATTAATAGTATTCAATTCGTAAAAGCTTATAGATCTAGTTATAAAACTATAATAAGCTGTCAATATTAATGTTATATATTATTAACATATTAATATATAGAGTTATTAATACAGAGGTAAGTGTCGGAACTATTATTATTATTAATATAAGTCAGTTATTTATAAAGCTGGGAATTACGTATAAAGGATAGTATTTACTAATAAAGTCAGCGTCGGTTAACGCAGTAAGCGCAGAAATAACAGTAAAGACTAAAGCACTTAAGAGAGTAAAGAGTCTCATTTTGATTTTGAGAACTTTTAAAAACTGACGTTAGATATTTATAATAGAATAAGAAGATATAAAGCACTTTTTAAAAGATAATTAAAAGTCTTCGAGCACTTCGAAGTATTTAATGAGTTATTTAAAAATAAGCGTTTAGATTTTGAGTTATAAAGTGCGGTGATGACTTGTTTATTCTTATTATATAAAAATTCTTTAATTGGCTTCGCGTCTGCCTTATTTTAAAGGTTTGGTTTAAAAAGCGCTTAAAATGGCCGGTGTTTAATATGACTTTATATTAGTAATATTATATATATAAGACTAGTTTAGAACTGGCCGGCTTTATTTTTGGCTTTATAATAAAGGCTCGCTTTTAGCGCTAATTAAAACGTTTCTTTATTCTGCCTGATTATTTTAAAGCAATTCTTGATATTATTTTACGTGATTTTAACGGCAATAATAGTCTGAGATTCTTTAACCGTTTCATTAATTAAGAGCTCTGAAAATAAAGGCTGCCTTAAAATAACATTATATATAACAATATTATTTATATAATATAAATTAATAGTTCAGAACTAGCCATTTATATTTATATGACGACTATATAACCGATTATAAATATAGACCTCATAAATAGCTTTTGAGAGAATGACTTTATATTCGGTCCAATAGAAATTTTAATAACGTTTTATTTATTGCCAATTTTATATAGACAATACTTCACGAGCATTAATACTCTCTGTTAAAGGGACTAAGAATATATATATAAATAATAGAATACACTTAATAAGCTAGCCAAATGTGTCAGCCCCGCGAATATCACTATAATATAAAGTATTTAATAGTTATTACTATAGATATTATATCTTCGTAAATATTATCTCTTTAAAATCTTAATAGTATAAATTATTACACTAATTAAATTTAGCCCTTTTATTAACCTTATTTAATTCAAGCTTATTCTACCGTTTTAAATGACTCAATTATAAAGTGCGAGGCTATATATAATAAATTAAATGACAGAAAGGCCGAGATTAAAGTATATTACAGCCCGATACAACTGAAAATTTAAATAATGAAATCTATAGTAAAGAGTAATAACCGCGTAAATAAAAGTTAAGATCGTAACTATAAGCTAATATTTCTTTTAAAGCTTTAGTTCGTGATAAAATCTATAATAAACGGAAGGAATAATCGATCTTTATATTAAAATTATAATATTTAAGTAGTCGAAGTGATTATTCAATATTATTATTATTATATTATAATTCGATATAATATAAAAAGAGGCCGAGAAGAGAAAGCAAATAGCAACGCTTTAAAAGAACGCTGAAAATATAATGATATTACTCAGTTGAGTATTCGTATATTGACGGTAGACTTTATTATATATAGAAAACAAAAGAGTTTCGAAAAGGACCGCGTTAAAAATATAAGTATAAATATTCACAGTTTCGTTATAAATATGACTTAAGCTCTTTAAAGACTAATAGAAAGATCTAGATATAAGGCGATAACTAATTAATATAAACTTATTATCTCGACGTTAAATAAGCAACTTATATTATAATAATAGCCGAAAGCCATCAATTAAAACCTTTCTGTTTCTGAGCTCTTTTAACGGTCTATCAACTTCTATAATCAATAGATTACGTTTATATAACTATATAATTGATTCAGATTATATATCCTTTCTGTTTAAGTATATAAAAAGCTCAAAAGTTGAAGAGAGAAATCGTTATTAAAAAAAAGAGATCGGAATCGAATGAGTTTTAAAAATCGACGCCATCGTTATAATATTAAAAGGAGTCGTGTCAAATTCTGACCTCGATTAAATTAAAATTAAAGCTTTAATTAAAATCAAGTCGGAAATAAACGCTCGTATATTCACTTCATTTAGCGATAATAAGGACGCATATTATATTGTGACTTTTATAATAATATAAAGTATGATTTTTATAATCAATCATTAAATCAATACCGTTAAAAGTGAGATTTTAAGAGACCGGTATTACGCGACGTAGAATAGTTATAAGATCTGAGGAAATTCTTATAAGCGCTTTATATTATAAATGACTTAATTATATATAGTGACGTAAACGAGAGAAGGCCAGATAATAAAACTACGCGTTCTTAATTAAAGCCTGCCTTGCCTTTCAATATATAAATGACCCGCCCGCCTTTTATTTCTTTATTCCTTCTTAATATACCTTCCTCGTTATATTCTTAAGATAGTAATATTTACTGAGAAACTCGTTATCACTCTCCGTGAAGATAAGGCATCGATAGAGCCGAAGGACGTAGTTATAATAAATCTCTTATTAAAGATGAATGAGAAAAAACATATAGATAAAGAGTTGATATAGAAATTAAAGTTAAATTTTAAAACTATAAAAGAATTAAAAGAAGAGATAAGAAAGTTTGAATAGCCGGCTTTTAAAGAACAAGTTATTAATTTATATGTTTTCTATATTTTATTATCTTATTGTTTTATTAGATTTAAGATTTATAATATAAGAAAACGGGAAAAAGTCTTCAGTCTCTTAATATTATATTATTTTTCGTTTAAAAAAAGAGATTTCTAAAAGGCTCTGAGTCTATATTCTTAATATATAACTTTATCTCTTTTAAGAATCTATTTATATCTTAAGGCCTATTATAATAAGTATTATATTAATGCTTTTTATAATCAACTTCCGAGTATCGAAAATAATAATTCGGTGTTTAAAAATTTTTAAGGTTACGAAATAAGTTATAGGCTTATTTAAGCCGTCTCTTTTATTTACTACGTATAATTACTTCGAAAAGTATTAGTCCTTTTATTTATTAAAACTCTAATACTCTTTTTAATGTCCGATCAGAATTCTCATTAAAGCTATTAAAGACTTAATTTATTTATTAATCTTTGTTATTAAACCGTATTATAAAGAATACTTCTGCTCTACTTTTTAAATTTGAATAAAGTGAGCCTTAAACGTGGGTATTATCCGATAAAAGCTCTTTTAGATTTCTTATTATTATTAGCTTGAGCGATTCTTTATTCACGGCTTCTTTATAGTAAATAAAAGCAGAATACAGTTGTGCGTTAATAATACCGATATCTTACGATCATTATTCGTTTTATAAAAAGTTTGACTTAAGTTAATAATAATATAATATAAGAATAGAATATACTTTTATAAGAATAGCCTTCTTTTTAATGACTTTAATAAGCTTCCTCGCAATACTCTCCTTTTTAAACCCTCGCTTAATATTAGTGTAAGAAGTTACGCGTGTCTTATTAATAGTCATAGTATTTAATAAAAAAGACTCTTAGTCGGGTTTTCTATATGCGAAGTTCAGTGAAAGGTCGTTCAAAGTTTACGCGCTGAATTAAATTAAAGCTAATACTATCGGTAAAAGACTGCGATTAATATTGACCGGTCGTTAATCGAGTTCTAATTTATTACGACGAAGTAAGAAGACGAGGGAAGAGGAGGAAGAGGGAGAAGGATAAAAGAAGAGGTAGTAGTTATTAAAAGGGCCAATCTTTAAATATTATAAGACTAGGACTAAGGGCGAGTTAAGCTCTAGTCTATAACTCAAAGTGTAAAGACGTTTAACAGCGTTAATAAAAGGAGTATTAAACATAGAGAAATATTATTTTATATTAGAATTTTAATAATTTAAAATCTCAGAATATTATAATTAAAATCATATAATAACAGTTTGAATTCCTTGAAAAAGCTGGCGGTATTAAAGAAAGCTTTATTAATTTGAATTAATTATCAATTAAAAACGGCTTTATTAAAGTTAGTTGTCAATTGAAAACTAAGGCTATTAGCCGGAAGAATAATGTGGCTTAAAAAATAATTATAACTCAATAAAACTATGGCTGACTTATAACGGACGTAATAAAGACTGACTTATTATAAAAATCTTAAAAGCCGAAATCAAGTGATTAACGGACTTATCGCAGTACTCTTTTCATAACTTAGCCTCCCTTTAAATAAATTAATTAACGACTATTTATATATTAATTAACGTAGATATTCTACGTAATTTATCACTTTATAGTTATAAAAATGTCGTTGAGATATATTATAACGTCATAAAGAAGTAAAAGTCGGAAAGTAATTAAACGGGAGAATATATTCAAACTATATTTAATTAATTAGTTTAAAGAGTAAAATAAAGCTATTTTACGTATATTAGAATATATAAGCAGTAGATTTAATTAAGGCATTAAGAATCTAGATAAAGAGCTTTATATTTAAGATTTTTTTTTAATTAAAGTGATAAAAGTCACGCTTCGGTTTATAGAGATTTTCGTAAAAGTCGCCTTATTAAAATTAAATAAAAGAATTAGTTTTAAATCCGGAAAGAGAACCGATCTTTAAAACTAAAAGGTTTATTTTTAAAGAAGTCGTCGAATAAAAAGTAACTTAAAGGCGGTTTTATCAGGCCTTTATTACTTTATGAATCAAATACTCGTCTTAAAGATTCTGATATATATTATATAATTTGAATGACAAGAGATATTCTTATTGAATACTTTTTAATTAAAAGGAAAGTCGGACTTTAACTCTATTAATAATATAAAGAATCTATTCATCCCATCGCGGTATTTAATTACACTGTTTTAAAACTGCTTTATTATTAATTTCTATTCTTATATATACTGCTCTAACTTTTAATTGTCGTTTCGAGCTCTTTGAATTATAACTTTTAAGTGATTCACTTTCTCTTCATCTTAGTGCCGTATTTTTAATTCTATAACTACTTAGTTTCTCTATTTATTTAATTCATAAGTGAGTCTCGTTTCGCCTTTTTATAACTCATTAATCTTCGTAATAAAGCTCACTTCGGTTTTAAGAGAATAAAAGTACTTTATTTTAATCAGTTTAAACGTTTAATTGAAATATAAATATTATATACTTTGCTTTAAACAGCCTTTACTTATAATTCACGTATTAAATCCTTCCCGATCGCCGCGAATAATATATTAATCCCTTTATATAATTCTATAAGACTCTTATTCGAGTAATCACTTATATTCTTTAAAAAGAGATACTCTTTCTCTTTTATTCTCTTTTAAATATATAAGTCATCGAGGTTTGGTTTAAGCCGTATTTAAAAAGGCTCTATTAATATTCTTAGCTTATTATCTTGAATTTTATAAACGAAGACGGGATTAATAATAGCGTGTATATTTTACGAATATAAACGGATAATTTTTCTCGATATTTTCTATTTTATTTTATACGCTTTAAGTTACTTAATCGAGTTATAGCCATTTAAATTATAATAACTCTTGTCTTAATTTCTTTAAGAGATGAAATTCTAATAATAACGTTAAACAGAGTTATAATATATTCGATTTAATAATCTAT
>Ga0302221_10003075_pt1 | contig 10182 bp, 2 predicted proteins | sample II_Palsa_E2_1_FD_193517 | JGI IMG/M metagenome (GOLD analysis project Ga0302221, IMG submission 193517) | Peat permafrost microbial communities from Stordalen Mire near Abisko, Sweden - II_Palsa_E2_1 | ecosystem: Environmental > Terrestrial > Soil > Palsa > Peat permafrost | place: Sweden...
TAGTTTTATTTGCAAATAATCTATTAACAAATACAAATAGCTTTATATAATTTAAATCTAAATTTATATATCAAATTCCTTGTTTTAAGTTATTTAATTACTATTATAATTGTTTGTTTAATATTATTATATCTTTTTTAGCTAGTTTTTGGTGCCAAGCTGCAATTAACAAGTCGGAAATAGCCTTTAGTTAGCAGATTGTTATATTATATACCTTATAAGCTTGTTACTCCTTATATTAGTTATTCCGGGTAAGTTCTTTTGCGTCGACTAGCTTAATTTTCTTGATTTAGCCTTTTTGTACTAATAAAATCGAATCCCCTTCTTGCTAGAAGATATACCTATTAAAAATTAATAGCATATCAAGTAACAATTGCTTTATAGGTTTTATAATAATATTTGCCTTTGCAAGTTCCTTATACTTTAAAGCTTTAAATTTGCTATCTTCTAATATTAAAGTGTTATTTGTTTGCATTTTGACTAATCCGAAAGCATATGCTATTATTATTAAAAGGCAAAGATTATATAATAAAGTTATTATATATAGCTTATTAATAGGTTTTAGCTTTTAGTATATTATATAATAGTTTTTATATAATTATAATTGTTTTAAGTAAGAATTAATCTTTAAGTTCTTTAAGTAAGTGCGCTAGGATTTGTCGATTTAAGAATATTATAAATTAAATATATGCTTGTGTAATGTTTTAAAAGAATAAGTTAATATCTATTTTTGCAAGTAATAATACAAGTGCTATAATTAGCCTTTAGCTTACTTGCTAAATTGTAGGTAATTGTGTTAAAATTACTTCTTTTCTTTTATTATTATATGCTTAAATTACTAATTGTAATTTCTTATATAATAAGTTAGTTAACTTGCTTTTAACTTTGTTTACTAGTCTAAAATTAAAAGTTTTGCTTGTATAAACTTTAAGATTATATAAAATAAACTTAAAAACATCTCTTGCAATTAAGGCCTTAATTTCTTGCTTTTGTAAAGCTTAGAATAGTGGTTTAAGTATAGTAATTACCCTTTATTTTTTTTTAGCTAAAGTGAAAGTTGCAAGTTAGCCTTCTCTTTCCTAGTACTAAAAACCTTTAAGTTTTCTTTGTACTAGTATAAAGGAATTTCGACAATTAGCTTTATAGCTTAAGTAGTAGTTGCTAATTCCTTTGTTTAAACCCTTGCCGGGTTTATTAAGTTGTGGGTTAAAACGGCCTAGTTACTTAGTGCTTTTGCATTAATTAAATTGATTTGCAAATTTGTATAAAATAGCTTTATAATTGTAAATCGAAAATTAGTTAGTTTATATAGCATTTAAATTGTACAAGTTTTGCTATCTATTATAATTAGTTTATATAAACCCTTTTATCCCTTATTTTTGTGCTATACTTGTATATTTGATTAGAGTAGTAAATTGTGCATTTTATTTGTAATTAGTCTATTTTTAGCAGAAAGTGCTTCTTAGACTTGGCATTTTGCATAGAATTGTTATACTTCTTTTATTGCTATATAAATGGCCTTTGCTCTCTTAGTAATTGTTAGTATAAGAAGGTCTTAGTTTATAATTTTAGAATATAATCTAAAAATAAGGATTATAAGCACAAGCTTATCTAGTTTTGCAATATTGTTTATAGCTTTTTTTACTATTTGCAAAATTAGCTCTTTATTAAGCTTTTTATCTTGTAATTTGTCTTGCAAGATTTTGTATAAATGTTTTAATAGTATATAATATTGTTTGACTTTGCTAATGCTATTGTGGGCTTTAACTAGTACTTTCTTCACTTTAATAGCTAGTGATTTTGTATATTACTAGAATTTTGTTAATAAGAAGTTTTTTTTAATATTATATACCAAGTAATCAAGTAAACTTTAATATATGTTAATCTAATATAATTACATAATATCTTATACTATTTTTGCTAATATATCCTTTAAGAATTGTGTAGCATTAAATGCTATAGCTTTATTAATTGCTTAGAGTACTAGTTTGCTATTTAAGTAAAGCATATTAATTATAATTAAATAGTTAAAATTATAGTTGTCTTTAAAGGTGAACTTAAATTAGCTAAGTGATTTTGTATATAATTAACAACTCTTATAGTACTTTGTTAATTGTTTAATTGTGCGTTAATTAATGTTTGCGTATTTAGCTTATTTTAATACTTTTGCTAGCCTTTGTATAAATGGGTATTTAAAATAGTAGTAAAGTTGCTTTAGCTTTATTTCTATTAAGTAATTATATGCTATAGCTTCTTTTTTTCTAAAAGCATTTATAAGTGGCCCTATTTTTGTATAATTAGCACAATCTTCTTGCCTTAAATTAAAATATTAGCTAAGTTATCCAATTTAACCCCTATTTTTATTTATATCTTAGATGTAATACAAGAATGGTGTATTTGCTAGTATAATATAGAATGTAATTGGCTTAAGTAATATATTTATAATAATTATTCCTTATATAGTTGCTAATCTTTTACTAAATCAAATATAGTAATTTCTAGTATTTGTATAATTAATTGTGATTGTCGGGTTAAGCTTTTGCAATGCTAGGATTTGTAGCTCTCTTGCAGTTAATATGCCTAATGCGCTATTGTTGGGCATAATTCTTTAAAATATGCTCGAGGAATAGCAATCTTTAAATGTAAAAACTAATATTTTTAAGGGCTAAATAAAAATGTCTTTTATAGTAATTGTATATATAAACAACTAGTTGTTTAGGGTTGTTATTGCTTTTAATTTATTAATTTCATTGAACTTGGTAAAGAATTACTTTACTTTATATAATAATTTGTGCATTTTTAAGGATGCAATCTATTATAAGTTGTGCAATTGTAGTAAATTGTCCGACTTGTTACTATTGCTCGGGGTTCCCTCGAATTTTAGTATAAAACCCTAAAAATCCTCTTTTAATATATTTGCAACAAATTACTAATCTGCTTTCTTTTTCTCCTTATTTATATACTTTATAGATTAATATCTTAGTTGTCTGCAAACAAAGCACTTCTTTGTATAATCTTTTATAATTTTGTTATAATCCGCAAAATGACTTGCAAAATGCCTTAGAAATTGCTTTGCAAAACGCCCTCAAAAATAACCCGCAAAACAACTACAGTTGCCCCCTTTATTGCGCTTGCAACCTTTGTATATTTGGTCGGTTTAGTGCTAAGTAAGTTTGTATAAATTACCCTTATCTTCTTAGTAATATGCCAAATAATCCTTTAGCTCCTTCTCTTATATAAATTGCCTTACTATTAAGTATAGCTTTGCATATATACCTTTAAAGGTAAATGCTAGTTTAAACAATGCTAGTCGGCATTCTAGAATGCTGCTATATGCATTAATTACTTGGTCTTATAAATTGAACTTGTTTTGGTATTTTGCTAATAGTCTTTACTAGGCTATATGTAGGGTACTAAAGAGCACTTTTAAGCATTTGGGTTAAGTGTTTTTAAAGTGGTTTGTTATAATATAGTAAAGTGTTATTCCTCTTTATTCTATGAGATACTTTTGTTATTATTCCTTTATCTCAAAGTAAGTCCTAGTTATTTCTATTATAGTAGTAAAATTGTATAATTGTTTAAATATTTTATTATAATAAAATGCGCTAGCTTGTCCTTTAAGTATAATAGAAAATGCTAAGTATAATTAGTTATTTGCTAATTTGACCTTTATATAGTAGTCGAAAAACACTTAGAGTTTAATATCTAAAATATTATACTCTTTACTTTTATATTTCTTGTTATTACTTGCGTAGATTTTTATTATATTTGTAAGTAGTTGCAGTTAAGTTATATAAACTAGTAGATTATATAAGACAATTAGCTTTAGTTGTATAATAGGAGATAATAATCCTTGTTTAAATGAAAAGTGCAGATTGCTATTAAATTATTTATATAGCTATATTAGTAGACATGGTGTTTTGTCTTAGGGTAGCCACCTTAGTAGTGTATAACTTGGGGTTTGCTCTAGCTAAGGTGGTTTTATATAGCGTATAGCTGACTAGTCTTGTTCCATTGTTGGGTGTAGTTTCTAGTATATCGGATTTAATGTTACGGTTCTGCGCTGGCACGTGCAGCGCTATTCCCGATTAGGCTAAGCTGGGTAAGGTTGGCGAGCCTTAAGTTATTTATGCATGCGAGTAGCCTCATACTCCTGCTTCCTTCCTTAGCTTTGAATAGTCGAATAAGAGACCCTTCTACCTTTGCCTTTCATCTAGGCCCAGAAGCTGGCGTTCGTGACATATAAGATAAGACTTATATAAGCAAGAGACTTTAAAAAAAGGGGCCTAATAATAATAACTATAATTATAATAAAGGGGGACTTAATAATAGTTAAATATACATAACTTTGTATATATTACTAATTATAATAGTAAAGTCAAATAAAACTAATTATCTTAAATCCCTTTTTAAAATATTATAGCTTAATTAGCTAAGCATATTAAAAGAAGGAGATATAAAATTATATAAGATAATATATATAATAATTGCAATATTAGTTTTATTAAACTAGAGCTTAAAAGATTAAGTTCCTTTTAAAGGCAATATTCCTTGCATTTATTTAAATAAGCTCCCGAAAGTGCCAAAGTTATAAAGCAAACTAAAAAAGCATTTACTTAAAGCTTTATTTAAGCAAGATGCAAAACTTGAGCTTAAAAACCTTAAATTAAAAGACTATTAGAGGGTAATCTTGCACAATAAAACTATAGCTTATTTAATTTTGCTAAAATAGGTTTTTATATAAAAAAAACCACTTAAATAGCTATTTAATTAAGTGCTAATTAAAGATAATTATAAGAAGTAATTTGCAAAAGGAGCAGTTAATTCTATTAACTTATATAGCTATACTTGTAATATACTTATTTCAAATATTTATAGCTATTATAGCTTACTTTAATTTGAAAATTAAGCAATTTAATATTATTAATAATTTTGCAAATGCAAAAAGACTAATTAATAGCTTACTTATAACATATTAACTTTTAAATAATTTCAAGATACTTAGAATATACACTAAAATCAATTAAGCTTTATATAAGCTAAAGGACTCCTTAATACTCTAATATAAGAAGTTTGCAAGTATACTTACTAATATTAAGCTTATTTTATATAAAGAAGAGTTATATATATTTATAAACTTAAAGTATAAGGTCTTTGTTTTGTTTTATATTAAAAATATTTAAGTAATATTTTATAAAAGCAATAAAGCATTAGCTAAAGAGATTATTTAAAATATTAAAGAAATATATAATATCTATTTAATAAAAAAAGTGAAATAGTTTTTAGAAGTTTGTATAAATAAAGACAAATTTGCTTAAAAACTTTAGCTTATATATAATACTTTCTTAAATATAAGGACCCAAATTTTATATATATTAAATGCTATATATTTAACTAAATATTTAATATACTTGTAAGGATTAACTTTAAAAGCTTTCTTTTATTTCTTTAATTTGCATTCTTTAATTATTAAATATATTTAAGCTTTATATATATAAATTTTATTTTAGTTAAGTTAAAGATTAATTATTAATTATATAATAAATGCGAAATTATATTACTTAAAATAATTTTAAAATTACAAATTTAAAACTTTATTAAATATACAAAAATTATATATATAAAAGGAGCTTTTGTTATATAAAAAGATAGCTACAAGAGTAACTTTTAGCTAAAGGTTTTTAGGAAGTCTTGCTTTAATATATATTTTAATTAACTTAATTATAGCCTCTTATCTTATATGCTTAAATCCTTTATTTAGCTTATAAGTATAAGTAAAAGTAAGCTTGATTTTAATGCTTTCCTTTATAGCCTAGATTTTATAAGCTAATTAGCTTTTAATTGCAATTATTAAAATGTTATTATTATATTATATTTTGCAAATTAATAAGTTATATTGCCTTTTTATTTAATAATATTAAGTACCTTTATTAAAGACTTATTTATAAGAATAAAGCTAAAGAGCTTTTTATTATACTTATTCTTAATTATTAAAAGCTATTACGCTTTATTTATAGCTTTTAAAAAATTAAACAAATCTTATAAAATTTTAAAAATAGCTTAAAAGACTTCTTTTTAAAAAATTGTTTTAAAATAACTTAATTTATATAAGTCTTTATATAATGCTTGCATTTAACTTTTGCAATTCCTTTAATAATTATATTTTTTTTAGCGCTTTTAACAAGGGCTTGCAAAGCTTTTAAGCTAAAGTACTTTGCTTATATATGCTATACTTTTTTTAAATTGCTTTTTAGTTTAAAGAAATCCTAAAAATATTAGAACTTTCTCTTTATACTTTATTTAATTGTTAAAAATATTAAAATTCCTATTATATTTATTAAAACTTTAAATAAAATTTCTAAGTAAATAAAAAGTAGTTTATATTTAAAAAAAATACTAAATTACATATATACTTTAATTGCTTAAGTATAATGCTCTCCTTCTTTGTTTTATATTAAATCAAGTAGTCTAATTTATAATATTAGACTCTTATTTTATTTAAATAAGCTTCAAAAATAATATTAATATAAAAACCTTTTATTATTATAATATCAAATAAATGCAAATCTTTTATATTTAAGCTTATAGCTTTATTTATAGCTTTTTAATTATTTTAATATTATATCTGAAGATTAAAAGACTTAAAAATCTTGCTTTAATATACTTATTAAATAAAGTCTTAATAAAAGACTCTAGTTTAAGCAAGTCTTTGCTATTTACTAAGTATATAGCGCTATATTTGTCAAGTAAAGTGCTAGCCGAAAGTAAATATTTTAAAAAATCAAGTATAATATAAACCCCTTAGCTTAATATTAAAGTTATAAGACAAGGGTCTATAAGCGCAATATTTATAGTTTTAAAGTATTTAAATAATTTTACAAAATTAGTATCCTTTTTTAAGCTAAGTCTACTTGTTTTTAAGTCCTTTATTAAGCTTAAACTAAATTTTAGCTTAATTTTAATATTATATTATTATTTAAGCTAAGTTTTCAAATTCTCTATTTATAAATAAATAAAGCTTTCTTAATTCTTTTGCTATAAATAAAGTTTAATCTCTTTTTAAATAGCTTATTAATAATTTTAGTAATTGCAACTTTTAAAGTAATGCATTCCTTTAGCTTTTAGCAATATCTTTTGCTTTTATATAAGCACTTATATTTAATAAGTTTAAACTTTAAGTTTTTAAGTATTTAAGTAGCTATTAATAGTAGCAAAGATCTCTAAAGCTTTAAAGCTTTTTATAGTCAAGTCTTTTAATGCTATTGCTAAAATGTAATGTGTACAAATTCATGCGTGTCACGTGATCTCCTCAGCTCTAGCTATATATATGCATTTAGCATATTCGTCTTAAGCAGTGATTACTGCCTAAGTACCGCTTTTTGGTCATATGGTCTAGGGGTTTAGCCGTAGCCACCTTATATAAAAAGAATATTTTGTACTATTTAAATATAAGACACTAATCCTCTAATTTGTCTTATTTAATTAGATTTACTAGTTTAAAACTTATTTATACAAGTGCTATTTGCTTAGAAATTGCAATTAAAAAGTCTTTTGCTATAAAAGTTCTCTTGATTTTAGCTAGCTTTATTGCTTTAGCTTTCTAATATACTTTCCTCTAATTTGCAAGCTAATAAGACAAGTTTATATTTCCTTATTTTACTTATTTAAGAATTATTTAATACTTTTGCTTAATAATAATAAGAGTACTTATATTTGTAAAAGCAAACTCTTATTTTAATGCTTAAATAATGTCTTAAATTAAGGATTATTAGCTATTAATAAGCTTTATTATAATAGTTAAAAGAATTAAAACATTAACAATTTTGCTTATTTAGCTTTATAGTAATTAATATTTGCTTAAAAGCTCTTTAAAATTTGTTTAAACAGTTATATATTATTTGTAAAAAGCAATATAAAGGTTTTAGACATTGTCAAATGTAAAAGGGGCTAAAGAAACTAGTTATTATTATAAGGTATTACTCTTATTACTATTTTAGGAAGACTTACTTTATTACTTTATTGCAATAATATATTATTGCTAAAGACGCTTGTCTTGTTAAATAATCAATTCTTCGAATATTAATAAGAGGCTTAAAGATAAGTTTGCAAAAGTATTTAGTTTATTTAAATTAACTAAATGCCAAATATGCTTAAAGTTAGCTTAAAAGCAAAGCTATATAATCTAGTTTAGCTATAATTGTCAATCTTTAAAGATTATAATATATATAATATACTACTCGGAAACCTCTTTAGATGCTATAGTATTAATTTGCATATATTGCAATAAAGCGCTTAAAAAAGTGTAAATAAAGTGGAAAGTGAGTAATTACTTTATCTTATATTGCTATATATTCTTTAAAAGCTTTAAGTGCAAACTAGGCTTATAATTGTCATATATAGCACAAGGTAATTGAATAAATAAGTGATTAATGAATTGTCTAATTAAAAACTAAAAGAGATAAGGGAAAGCTCCTATAATATAAGGCGCAAAGCGCCCCTGATTATGTAAGCTCAGGCCTTAGGCTGCTATGAGCCTTTACAATTGCGATAGAATATCTTAGAGTCAAGTTGCTATTCCTTTTTATATAATATAATAAAGGATTCTAGTTTATTAACGAGTTGTCTAAAGTCTTATAATAAATCTAACATTGCGTATTAATATACTAGTAATCTTTGGTATATAATAACAATTTTGCTTTAAAGAAACATTTTACCTTATAGTTTAAGTGTAAGTTTATATTATATCTCGCGCAAGTTGTTAATTAAAAGCTAAATAGCTTTAAAGGTCGACTATTTAGGGTGTTTTGTTATTATAAATATAAGAGTAGTAAAGTTTTATTTATTTAGCTTATAACAATAAAATTTAAGTCCTTTAAAGAAGCTATAAAAGCTAGTATAAGCCTCTTTAAATATTTGTTAAAATAGTTTATTATTATAATATTAATCTAATATTAACCCCTTTAACATAATGGGGAAACCTTTAATATAGCCATTTTACAAAAGGCTAACATAATAGCAATTGTTGTAAAATATGTTAAGTTTAGAGTCGAGACTATTAAAACTATTATACTTTATATTATTGTGTAGTTTTAGCTAGTTCAATAGTGATTTTCGCATAAATAGCTACTTAGGGGTCATTTATAATTTATAAAGCTTGTAAGAGAGCTAATAGAGGAGCTAGTATAAAACCAAGTCGACCTTATAATAAGAGAATTGGTCGAAGCCGAAGGCGCTTATCGAAAAATGCATTGCTATCTTAATATATATAAAGTGATATAATAGGACCTCTTATAGAATCTAGGCTAACTATTATAACATTGTGTATAGTTTAAATATATTATATCTCCTTTAAATAGTATTAAGTAAAGCTTGTATAATAGATATTAACTTGTTATTCTTCCTTACAAAAACACTATTACATTATAAATAGCATTGTAAACATTGCAATTCTAGTGTTTCTAAAGCATGGAAAGTCTTAGAGGTAAAATCTTTAAAGTTATACTAAAATACTTTTTAAAGGTCATTATTATTAATCTTACTCTCGATATATATATATAAACTTTAGTATTTATATAATTAATAATATTGTTGTTTATAGTAATATTTACATTAATTTTACTTCCATCAGGAAAAAAAAAACATGCCAACGATTTTTTGCTTAAGCGCACGTGCCATTGGCACTTGCTTAGTGCTATTAGTAGCCGCTTAGTAGTCAATTGGCAAGTGGGGCAATTAATTGATTTTTTATTTAGTTATATAGCCTTATATAGTGCTATTAGTAGCTGCTTAGCAGTTAATTAGCAAGTGGGGCAATTAATTAGTAATTAAGGACTAGTTTTAGAGGGCAGTTTTGGAAGGCAATTTTGGAGGATAGTTTAAAATCAGCCCGAGAATTGGGTTATATAGCAATTAGCTATTTTAACACTCTTATAGCTAGCAAGCACGGAGTATATCCTCAAAATCCTCAAGCTTTACCCCTACAGCAATCACCCCTACAACAGTCACCCCTACAACAGTCACCCCTATAGCAGTCACCCCTACAACAGTTACCCCTATAGCAGTCACCCCTATAGCAGTCACCCCTATAGCAGTCACCCCTATAGCAGTCACCCCTATAGCAGTCACCCCTACAGCAATCACCCCTACAACAGTCACCCCTACAACAGTCACCCCTATAGCAGT
>Ga0302221_10003077_pt1 | contig 10179 bp, 2 predicted proteins | sample II_Palsa_E2_1_FD_193517 | JGI IMG/M metagenome (GOLD analysis project Ga0302221, IMG submission 193517) | Peat permafrost microbial communities from Stordalen Mire near Abisko, Sweden - II_Palsa_E2_1 | ecosystem: Environmental > Terrestrial > Soil > Palsa > Peat permafrost | place: Sweden...
AAATATAATTTCTTATATTGATTTAATAAGTTTAAATAGTATATTATATCACTGATATATTTAATGATTTTAAATAAGTTAATAAACTTTAAAAAGAGTTTTCTTATCTTTAAATAAAGGTTTTTAATTAATAATAATATTTATTTATCAATAAAAAAGTATTTATTAAGTCGATACTTATTATAATATCTTTTTTGATTATTTTAAACCGTGTCTTATAATTTGACAAATTCTTGTCAAAGTTTTATTAATATTTCAATATATTATTATATAATTAATACTTCTTTTTTAAGCCCGTCTTTAAGCTTTGACTATTTTAAATATTATAAAAGTTTTAATTTATAATTATTATAATACGATTATATTATTGACTTATTGAGCCTTTATTTAAAGCCGCATCACGTGACTCAAAATCGATAAAAAGATCGGCATTCTTTAATCAAAGTATATCGTTAATATAATATTAATATTACGATATATATAGATTTATATAACGAATAATAACGGAATCACTTTTATAATATAATTATATTAAATCTCATTAATCCTCTGTTTTTAAAAGACAGAGATTAGTTTTATATTAACTTATATTATAACTTTGATATATTATTGAAATGCTTTTATTATTATATTGAATTACTTATTATTTTATAATCTTTTATAAATTAATCTCTCTTATTTAAAAAGAAAGTAATTCGATTTAATATAATAGCCAGTTTAATAAAACTCTATAATAATTACTTTATAAGAGTTATAAATAATAAGAATAATAATTCTAATACTGTTTTAATAAAAGACTAAGTGAACTTATTAAAAAATAATAATAATAACGTTAATCTTTAAAAAGACTTAATAAAGATAATATAATGAGAACTTTTTAAAGTTATAATTATTAAAAATATATAACTCTAATAATATTAAACTTTTAAAGTTTAATAATAAAAGATCTTTAATATTTAAAGATAAATAAAATAAAAAGAAATATAATTTCTTATTTATATCCGCGAAACTCTTTTTAAACTCGCGTTTTAAAGACTTATAAAAAATCAAAGACATTTTAAAATAGAAATATTATTAGACTTAAACGACTCGTTTAATTTAAGCTCAAAGTTAAGCGAAGATTATTATCACTTTGATATTCGAAGTTAAACTCGTTTTTATAAAGCTTTAATATAAAAAAGTATTTGTTTTAAAAGTATTTTTAATAATAATAAAAGACTTAATGATTTGATTTAAGAATTCTTTAATAAATATACTTTTAAATACCGTTTAAATATAAAAAAAGCGGTTTATAATAAAGCTTTTAATATATATAAAAAGGAAATATTAAAAGAATATCACATTTTTATTATTTAAATAAAAATAATCTTTCGAATATAACTCTTGATTTATAATATATATCGGATTAAAGTCAGTAATATTATTTTATATCTTCGTAATACTTTATTAAAACGATAAACTACGGTTAAAAAGACTCACTTTCTTTAATACTTTTATTAAAAGAAGTTTAAAGTATTTTTTTACCGTATTTTTATTAATTTAAAATTATAAGAATAAAGTATTTTTAAAAAACTTTAAAAAGTTAAATAATGAAAAAGAGAGCGGATCGGTGAAATATATAATCGAATATTAATTATTAAAGACGACTATAACGAAAAGTCAGAAATAAACCGGATTTATATCTTTAATATTATATTATAAGACCGTAAAATTAAAAAGATAATAATTATTTAATAATGACGCCGCTTTTATATTACGGATTAATAAATTAAGAGAATTAAATATTATAAAAATATAATAAAGAATTTAAAATCTGACTTTAATAAAAAAAATAAAGATTCTTTTTAAAAAAAGAAAGAATAATCTTATTTTAATTAAAGTAATCGATGATAAAGAAAAGATAATTATCGAAAGAGTAATAGAATCTTAAAGTTTAACTTTTAATTTATTATTAGTAATAATAGTTTTTAAAAGATTAAAACTCGTTTAAATATTAAAGACATAAAATATTTTTATTATAATTAATTAAAGTATTTTAAAAGATTTAAAAACTGTTTTAAGTTTAATAATTAAAAGTAAAAAAACTTTAAAGAATATCGATAAAAGTTAAAGCGAGAAAATACTTATATTTATATATAAGTCAATATTATTAAAAAAGATAATAAAAGTAAATCAAAAGAGACTTAATAGTCTTTTAATATTACTTTGAGAAAAGACAAAACTAAGCCTTAAACGTTGATAAACTTAATATATAGTTTAAACGCCTTAATAAAATAATTATTAACGTTATTATAAAACAATTAAAAGTCAGTATTAATATTTATATACAAGGTTTTTAAAACAGTAGTTTAAATATTAACTTTATCGACGAATATAAAGCTTATAATATAAAATAAATACTATTATAATAATATAATAAAAAGTTCTTTACTTTCAATAAAAAAAAATAAAGACTTTAAATATATATAAAATCGAATATATAATTACGGATTACCGAAGATAATAAAGAACGGATTCTTATCGGTTTTACGCTTATAAAGTACTTAAATATCGAATAATATTTGATTTAAAAAGACTTAAAAAATTAAAAGCCGGGTATTATGATTAAATTCAAAAACAGTGAATATATATTAAATTATAAGACTAATTTATTGATGTCTTAAACGTAAAAGAGTTTGAAAAAGTTATAAAGAAATAAGACTTTTTTAATATTATATACTCTTTATATATTTTAAAAAGAGAGTATTAATGTCTTCGAAATTAAAAGAAATATAAATATAATAATAATCGTGTCGATATAACTATTAATACTCTTAACTTTAAAACACTATTAATATATCGAATAAACGGCTATAATATTAAAATCAAAGTTATAAAAATACTTAAATATTTTTAAAAGTTTATAAATATATTCGATATACTTTTAATTAAAGAAGTAATAGACTATAAAAGATTTAAGTATATTATCAAGACTATAAATCCTCTTTTTTATAGTTTATTATATAATTTATCAGAACTTCAATTCGAAGTATTATGAGAATATCTTATTAATACTTTAAAAAAGAAATAAATCCGACTTTTTATTAATTTAATAAAGGCTTTTATACTCTTTATATTAAAGAAAGACGGAAGATTAAGACTTTATATTAATTATCATAGTTTAAATAAGATTATAATCAAGAACCGTCATCTTTTACTTTTTATCGATAAAACATTAAACCGACTTATAAAAGCCGTTTAATTTATTAAACTCGATCTTAAAAATATATATCATCGAATCTATATTCGAGAAAGTAATTAATAAAAGACTGCTTTTTAAACTAAATACAGTCATTTTAAATATTTAATAATATCTTTTAACTTCATTAATGTTTTAACGATATTTTAAGCTTATATTAATAAAGTATTATTTAAAATTGTCGATTATTTCATAATTATATATCTTAATGATATACTTATTTATTTTAAATTAAAAGAGGATTATTACGCTCACGTCAGAATTGTCATAAAAAGACTAAAGAAATATAAGCTATATATTAAGCTTAGTAAATATTTTTTTAACGTCGAAGAAATAGAATTTTTAAAGTTTATTATAAATATTATAAAAGTGAAACCAGACTTTAATAAAATCCTTATTATCGAAAAATAATTTAAATTAAAGTCATTTTACGAAGTTTAAGTCTTTTTAAATTTTATTAACTTTTATAAAAAGTTTATTTATAAATATTCTTATAAAGTAATAAGACTAATTAACTTTTTAATCAGAATAAAAAATAAGAGAAAGACAAGCCCTTTTATCTTTATTTTATAAATTAAAGCTAACTTTGAAAAGTTAAAAAAAGCTTTTATTATTATTTTATTCTTAATTTATTTCGATTTTAATAAACCGATTTATATAGAAATTAATGCTTCAATTTATATTATTATTAAAAATGTGTTTTAATAAGCTTTTTATAAATAAAAAGGGAAATAATATTAGTACTTTATTATATTTTAAAGCCGGAAGTTAATTTTAATAAAAAGGAATTATAATACTTATAATTAAGAATTATTAATTATTATAAAATGCTTTAAATATTAAAGATATTACTTCGAAAAGTCCCGGTATATTATTAAAGTCTTAATAAATCATAATAATTTATATTATTTTATAAACGTTAAATATTTAAAATCCTATTAAATATAATAAATAATTTATCTCTTATCTTTTGACTTTGAGATTTATTACTGTAAAAATAATATTAATTTAATAAATACTTTAAGACGTAAACCTGATTATATACTTAATAAACTTATTAATATTATATAATTATTAACTTTTTAATATAAGTTAAAAAGACTTTTTATATTAATGATTTAATCTTAAAGTATTAATACTTTAAACAGAAATAATAAGAATATATTTATAAGTCGGATTACTTTTATAAGCCCTTTTTATAATTATTTTTATACTTCTTTATATAGAGATAAAAGGTCTTTATTAAAAGATTTATAAATATTCTATAAATATTTTATCTTTATAAAAGAAGTGACAAAGAATTACTTAACGTCTTTTATTACGGAAAAGGCTTATTATTTAATTATAATTAAACTTGACATTATAAACTTAAGACCTTTTTTAATCAATTAAATCGATAATTATAAATATTTAATCTCAAAAATATAACTCGTTGAAGTTATCTTTTAAATATTAATATACTTCTCTTTATAAGACTTTATAATTATAATAATATATTGAGTATAATAAGTTAATGAACTTAATAAGTTTATTAAAAAAGACTAATTTAAGAAAAGAGATTCCTTTAATATTATAATATAATCAGTCCATAAAAATAATTTATTATATTGACGAAATAAAGTTTATATCTTTAATAATTCCGCTTTATATATAAAGATCTTACGATTTTATTATGACAATCTTTTTATAAAACACTTCGGTATTAATAAAACTATAAATCTTTTATATAAACACTTTTATTAAAAGAATATAAAAGACGATGTCTGAGAATACGTTTAAAAATACGAGGTTTATTAACGATTAAAGATTAAAAGACATATGCTTTATAAATTACTTAAAAGCTTTTTATAACCGTTTTAATTATAAAAAGAAATATTTATAGACTTTATTACTAGTTTATCCTTTAATAAAAACCAGAATAGTAATAAAGCTTATAATATAATTCTAATTATAATCGACAGATTTTTAAAAATAACTCGATATATCCTTTATTATAAGACTATCGACGCTTTAAAGTTAGTTTAAAAGATATAAAATAATATATTCTCTTTTTTAAAGACTTTTAATAAAATAATATCTGACAAAAGAATTATCTTTATAAATAAATTCTAGTCAATATTATATTTTTACTTATATTCTTATTAACGTTTTAATACCGCTTTTTATCTGTAAATTAACGGATAAATAAAACGATAAAATCAAACGTTAAAGTAATATCTTCGAAGTTATTATAATAAGTATAAAAATGACTAAGCCTTTAAATTATCCTTTATAAAGTTTATATATAATAATAGTAAATATTAAATATTATAACGGTCTTTTTTTTCAGTCGTTTATAATTACGAATTAAAACTTTTATAATATTTAAAATAGTCAAAGCTTAAAGACGGGCTTAAAAAAGAGATATTAATTATATAATAACGTATTAAAACACTAATGAAACTTTAATAAGAATTTATTAAACTATAAAATATAATTTAAAATAATCGAGAAAGATATTATAATAAGTATTAATTTAATAAACACTTCTTTATTAATAAATAAATATTATTATTAATTAAAAACCTTTGTTTAAAAATAAAAAAACTCTTTTTAAAGTTTATTAATTTATTTAAGATTACTGAATATATTAATAATATAATATATTATTTAAACTTATTAAATTAATATGAGAAATTATATCTTATATTTAATGTTTTACTTTTAAAAGTATATCACTTAAAAAAAGATTATAAACTTTAAAACTATTAAATAAAAGAATTCTTAAACTTAATAAAAAAAGACGAAGAATAAAAATAAAAAGTAAAAAAGATTAAAGAATATAAATAAAAAAAGAATAAGAAAACCCGTAAATACTTAATAAAATAAAAGAATTGATTAAAAGATTATAATTTATAGCTTATATACTTTAACTTCATCAATATTAAAGAAACTATTTAAGACTATGAATAATAATATAAATTAAATTCTTAAATATAATTTGATAATAAAAAAAAAGTAAAAAAGCGATAAAGACGTTTAAAAAAAGATAATTAAATTAAAAATTAAAAAAAGGTATTATAATTTAAAAAACGTAAACAGTCAATGAAATAACTTTAAACTTTTAATAAAATACTCTCTTTTATTTTTTTTTATTTAAGATTTTTATAGATTTTATTAAAGCTCAAATTTTAAATACTTAAAGAACTTAATTATAATATTATTATAATAAAGAAATATTCAAGAAAAAAAGAGAGTTTATTATAATATTTATTAACTTAATTAAAATAAGAGTATTATTGAAAAAACTATCAAAAATAAAGAATATTAAAGTCAAATAAAGTCTAAGTCTTAAATATTATAACCCCGTCTTATTATAAACTTAAGTATGAATAAAACACTTAATTACGTTTAAAAGAATAATATTACTTTCTTTCGTCTTTTTAATCCGATTTTATTAAGTTAACGATATTATAATTTTAAAATAAAAATATATATTTATTATTATTATCAAAGTTATATAAAAAGCCTTTAACTTTATAATTACTTTACGAAGCAAAGTATTAATGACTTACTTATAATAAATAATAGTATTATTCTTTTAATCTCAACGTATATTAATAATAATATTATAAAATGAAATATTAATATTATATAAAAGCTTATACGACTATTAATTGTTAATCGTTAATAAAATGTCAATAAAAAAAGAATATATCGTAATAAAATTAATTTAAATAACTACATCGTTATAAACAGTTTTATTAATCTGACGTTGAGAATTGACAAAGTTATATATAGTTTTAAAAGTCTCAAAGTCGAAATATTTATTTATCTCTTTTAAATGATTATTAAAATATATAATAAACGCATTTATTATATCTTCGTACTTATAAATAAACTTGTAAAGTGAATTAAAAACTTATATAAATCAGTTTTAAAATTAAAAAGTTAAAGATGAAAAGTGAATTCATTTTTATATAAGAAAAATAAGAACTCTTTAAAGAATAAGTAAAATAATTAATATATTTTAAACGTTTCGAATACGTTTTAAACAGACGAAGAAAAAGGCGTCTTTAAAGCTTTTTATAACGAGGTCTCTTCGGTTAACGAGACGCGTTATTAAAAAGACTATTAATACGTTATTAAAAAGTTAAAGTAATAATTATAATAATAATAATAATAATATTAAAACGCGAAAAGCTTAAAAGAAGTAAAAGAATAATATAATAATGAAGTTATATTAAAGTATTATTAAAAAAAAAGATTATATTTAAAAGAAAAAAGTTTAATTTAAATAATAAGCTTTTATAAACGCGATTATTAATTCGAAAACGGCGAGTTAATCTTATTTCAAAAATAAAACTATTATAAACTTTTATTATCGTCGTTTAAATTAACTTCAGAAAATTAAAGAAGTAAATAAATAATTATTAATACGTTTATTAAAACACTTTATATTAATAAAATAATATTAAAAAAAAAGAGCTTTTATTATTTTTCTTTATATAATAAATATTATAAAAAGAAAACTGAAATCTAAAAGTATTAATATATTATTAAAAAAAGTAGAGTAATTTAATCACCGATTAAGTAATATAACAGTAAAAAAGAATTATATACTTATTTATATTTAAATATTTAAAAGTATATACGTCTTAAATCTTGATTAATAAAAAAGCCTCTTATTGATTTTAAAGACCGGGATTTTGAGTAAAGGAATAATTATAATACGGTTATATTATTGCCTTATTAAGCCTTTATTTAAAGCCGCATCACGTGACTTAAGATTGACAAAAAGATCGGCATTCTTTAATCAAAGTATATCGTTAATATAATATTAATATTATGACATATATAGATTTATATAACGAATAATAACGGAATCACTCTTATAATATAATTGTATTAAACCTCATTAATCTTCTGTCTTTGAAAGACAGAGATTAATTTTATATTAATTTATATTATAACTTTGATATATTATTAAAGTGTTTTTATTATTATATTAAATTGCTTATTATTTTATAATCCTTTATAATTATATACGACTGAGAAAAAAGACTATTATAATATTTAATATTTATTATTATTATATATAAACTCTATAAAGAGTAATTTAAAAGCCTAGTCATTTTTATACTTATTATAATAACTTTAAAGATATTATTTTAATATTTGATTTTATCGTTTTATTTATTTATTAATTTATAAATAAAAAGTAGTATTAAGACGTTAATAAGAATATAAGTGAAAATATAATGCCGACTAGAATTTACTTATAAAGACAATTTTTTTATCAAAGATTATTTTATTAAAAGTCCCGAAGAAAAAGAATACACCGTCTTATATCTTTTAAACTAATTTTAAAACGTTGATGGTTTTATAATAAAGTATATACCGAGTTATCTTTAAGAATCTGTCGATTATAATTAGAATTATATTATAATCTTCATTATTATTCGAGTTTTTATTAAAGAGTATATTAATAATAAAGTCTATAAATATTTCTTTTTATAGCCGGGACGGTTATAAAAGGCTTTTAAATAACTTATAAAGTATATGTCTCTTGGCCTTTAATCGTTAATAAACCTTATATTTTTAAATATATTCTCAAATATTATCTTTTATATTCTTTTAATAAAAGTGTTTATATAAGAGATTTATAGTTTTATTAATATTAAAGTGTTTTATAAAAGGATTGTCATAATAGAGTTATAAGATCTTTATATATAAAGCGGAATTATTAAAGATATAAACTTTGTTTTATTAATATAATAAACCTTTTTTATCGATTGATTATATTATAATATCAAAAGAATCTCTTTTCTTAAATTAGTCTTTTTTAATAAACTTATTAAATTCATCGACTTATTATACTTGATATATTATTATAATTATAAAGTCTTATAAAAAGAAGTATATTAATATTTAAGAAATAGCTTTAATGAATTATATTCTTAAAATCAAATGTTTATAATTATTGATTTGACTAATTAAAAGAGGTTTTAAGTTTATAATGTCAGATTGAATTATAATTAAGTAATAAACTCTTTTTATAATAAAAGACGTTAAATAATTCTCTGCCACTTTTTTTTTTATAAAGATAAAGTATTTATAAGACATTTATAAATCTTTTAATAAAGACTTTTTATCTTTATATAAAGAAGTATAAAAATAATTATAAAAAAGGCTTATAAGAATAATCCGACTTATAAATATGTCTTTATTATTTCTGTTTAAAGTATTAATACTTTAAGATTGAATTATTAATATAAAGAGTCCTTTTAATTTGTTTTAAAAAGTTGGCAATTATATAATATTAATAAGTCTATTAAATATATAATCAGGCTTACGACTTAAAATATTTATTAAATTAATATTACTTTTATAATAATGAATCTCAAAGTCAAAAGACGAGAAATAAATTATTTATTATATTTAACGGGATTTCAGATATTTAACATTTATAAAGTAATATAAGTTATTATAATCCGTTAAGACTTTAATAATATATTAAGACTTTTCGAAGTAATGCCTTTAATATTTGAAGTATTTTATAATAATTAATAATTCTTAATTATAAGTATTATAATTCCTTTTTATTAAAATTAACTTCCGGCTTTAAAATATAATAAAGTGCTAATATTATTTCCTTTTTTATTTATAAAAAGCTTATTAAAACACAGTTTTAATAATAATATAAATTGAAGTATTAATTTCTATATAAATCGGTTTATTAAAGTCGAAATAAATTAAGAATAAAATAATAATAAAAGCTTTTTTTAACTTCTTAAAACTAGTTTTAATCTTTAAAATAAAGATAAAAGGGCTTGTCTTTCTTTGATTTTCTATTCCGATTAAAAAGTCGGTTAATTTTATAACTTTATAAGAATATTTATAAATGAACTTTTAATAAAAGTTAATAAAATTTAAAAAGACTTAAACTTCGTGAAATAACT
>Ga0302221_10003080_pt1 | contig 10174 bp, 14 predicted proteins | sample II_Palsa_E2_1_FD_193517 | JGI IMG/M metagenome (GOLD analysis project Ga0302221, IMG submission 193517) | Peat permafrost microbial communities from Stordalen Mire near Abisko, Sweden - II_Palsa_E2_1 | ecosystem: Environmental > Terrestrial > Soil > Palsa > Peat permafrost | place: Sweden...
AAATAGTACATTTGAGTATACAATATAGAGGGAAATTGATATGTCTACAGTTAAGAAAGCAGCCCCAAACACTTTACACACAGACGTTATAAGCGATAAAGTTAGAAACTACGCTGATGAGCCTTACTTTGTTAAAAAGGCAGAGAAAGCTGAGGAATTTTTACGCCAGCATCCTATACCTGAACGTTACCTAAAAAAGTAATTGCCTCTCACCTGTTCAGACATCCCCCTTGAACCTAAATTTGGGTCAGCGTCCCGCTGACTTCACCCAATGTTTTTCAGCGGGTCAGGTTCGCCGAATGGAACGTTACGCTGCACAATAAATATGCGGAATATTTTCTTTTCATGTCAATATATTATTGTAAGCGGGACGTTCAAACCGACGGGGGTACAGCGCGTGATTAAGGATTGAGTAATATTAAATATTTGCGTAAGTGCTTCTGTATGATTATCTTGCATCTATAATCTGCTAATCCATGAATACATTGATCCCGTGCCGGTTCAAAAACATAAATCGCGCCGCCACCAGGCTGCTATTGATTACCCTATTTGTTGCGTCTTTTTACAGACCGGTGCAGGGACAAACCCTTTCAAAAGCTCAAATGTGGCAATTGCTGGATTACAGCCGCGACAGCGTATACGGCACCTCGGTTAACCGGGCTTACGACGAGTTGTTGAAGGGCAAAAAAAGCCGCCCGGTTATAGTTGCAGTAATTGACGAAGGCGTGGACATTACGCATGAAGACCTGCAGGGCCATATCTGGACCAATGCTAAGGAAGTGCCGGGTAACCATATAGACGACGACAAGAATGGCTATGCTGATGATATACACGGCTGGAACTTTTTAGGAGGGAAGGATGGCCGTAATATTTATGCAAACAGCAGCGAGGCCGACCGTGAGTATGCGCGTTTACTGCCTGAATTTGCCGGCAAAGATTCGGTGCAGGCGGCTAAAATGAAGGATTATACCTTTTTCAGAGCGGTTAAAAAGGAGCACATCGAAGATTCTGTTGGGCGTAGCGACGATTTTACGCCGCAGATCATGGGGATCGTAAAACTGCTTTCAAAAACCGACAGCCTGGTAAAAAAACAAACCGGGAAACCGGCCACGTACAAAAATGATCTTGCAGCCTTTAAATCGAAGGACAGCGCAGAAATGAAAATGGCAAATACGGCTATGACTTTTTATATGGGCGGCCCTTTTAAGGGCAGCAATGTTGCTGTGGACAGCATCGTAAGGTATGCTATGGCGGTAATTGCAGTGCAGAAGGAGGAGCAAATATTATATCGGCAGGTAAACCCAAATGATCCGCTAGCGCTCCGGCGGGATATTGTAAAGGATAACCCGGATGATATAAACGACAGGGATTATGGCAACAATGAGGTAGGCGATAAATATGCCGACCATGGTACGCATTGCGCATGTATAATTACCGCCGACAGAAACAATGCAATCGGAATTAAAGGCATTGCCGATAATGCCATTATTATGCCGGTACGTGCGGTAAACACACTGCATTATGGCGATGAGATGGATAAGGATATCGCGCTGGCCATACGCTATGCAGTTGATAATGGCGCCCGTATCATCAGCATGAGTTTCGGCAAGGACCTGTCGCCTCAAAAGAAATGGGTGGACGAGGCTATTAAATACGCGGATAAAAAGGGTGTGTTGATGGTGCACTGCGCCGGGAATGATTCAAAAGATGTTGATACTTCAGCCTATTTTCCGTCGCCTGTTTACCTTGATGGTTCAGGAAGCGCAAAAAACTTTATCAACGTGGGCTCTATTAGCCGTGATACCGGGCTGACGCTTACTTCCGGATTCTCCAATTACGGGCACAAAAGTGTAGACTTGTTTGCGCAGGGGAGCATGATCTACTCATGCATACCAGGAAATAAATACGATTTTAAAAGCGGCACCAGCATGGCCGCGCCTGAAGTAGCCGGGGTAGCCGCCCTTTTGCTGGAGTATTACCCAAAGCTGACCGCTACACAGGTTAAGGACATTATTTTGCAGTCGGTTACGCCACTAAAAGGTAAAATGGTTTACAAGCCGGGCACTAAAGAGAAGGTGGATTTTGCCACGCTGTCGGTTACGGGTGGGGTGCTTAATGCATACAACGCCTTACAGCTTGCAGCGAAGGTTAGTGGAGCGAAGGAGTAGTACCCCCAGCGGCTCAAGCGCTTGAACCTAAATTTGGGTCAGTGGCTCGCTGACTTTACCCAATGTTTTTCAGCGGGTCAAGTTCGCTGAATGGGGCGTTACGCTGCAGAATTAATATGCGGAATATTTTCTTACCCTTCCCGTCAAGCTTGTTGTCTTGTCCTGAAATAGCTTTATTATTGCAAAATGAATTTAGACCGATATCACTACGTTATTGCTGATGACTATCAGAAGTATATCTTTTACAGCAACGGCCCGCAAGGCAGGATAAAAAAGGTCATCACATATACAAAGCTATCAGATACTCCGTTGACTTATAATCTTGCATTTGGTGACGAAAATGCCGCCGGAGTGGTCGACGATGCGGTTGTAAGCAACAATAAGGACAGAGATATAGTACTAGCAACCGTAGCCAGTACCATAAATTTATTTTGCGATCACTATGGGAATAATTTTATCTACGCTGAAGGCAGAACGCCGGTTAGGACAAGGTTATATCAAATGGGCATATCCCGGCTTTGGGAAGAAATCAATGTAAATTTTCAAGTATTGGGATTTGTAAATGACGACTGGGAAGACTTTCGACATAATGTCAACTATGAAGCGTTTTTGGTAAAAAGAAAATAAAATGGTACATTTGAGTATATAATATAGAGAGAAATTGATATGTCTACAGTTAAGAAATCAGCCCAGGACACTTTGCACACAGATGTTATAAGCGATAAAGTTAGAAACTACGCTGATGAGCCTTACTTTGTTAAAAAGGCGGAGAAAGCTAAAGAATTTTTACGCCAGCACCCTATCCCTGAACGTTACCTAAAAAAGTAATTGCCTCTCGCCGGTTCAGTCGTCCCGTTTGAACCTAAATTTGGGTTAGCGCCCCGCTGACTTCACCCAATGTTTTTCAGCGGGTCAAGTTCGCCGAATGGAGCGTTACGCTGCACAATAAATAGGTGGAATATTTTCTTTTCATGCCAATGTATTATTGTAAGCGGGACGCTTACAAGCGTTTGGGTTACGAGCCGAATTCAAAGCGGAACCTATGCTTGAATGGGGGCGGGCACCTTCGATTTATTTAAAAAGGATTGTTTTTTACTTGCTTTAAATATTGCTTAGCATCTTCAACTTTTTCAGGAAACAATACCCTGCCTTTAATTTTATCGGCAACCAAAGACAGCAAGCCCGATTCTGATACCTTAACCAGTTTTTCTGTGTGTTTTTCTTTAGCTTTCATTACACAAATTTACTCATTTTTCATTACAAATACAGAGCCATATTTTTTATTTGGAATATAAGGTTCTAATCGGATGGCCTCGTTATCATCTTCAATACCTCCAAAAAACGCATACTCCTTATTTAAAGTTTCAAAATTCTTGTTTACATAATAAGTGTAGACGCTGATTCTGCGGTGCTGGTTTTTGCAATACGAGGTACACATCTTTTTGCAGGTTAATTTGCATCTTTCTGTAAATTCCGTTTTACTATCGCTACCCTGAACCATCAGCATTGCATCATGAAAGGTATCGAAAAATTTAGGGATAGTAGTCAAAACAGTGTTCAATACTTTATATGCATCGCCATTGCCGGTGTTTGCAGAATCATCAATTTTATCTTCATTAATATCATAGTCACCAAATCCCAGGTTAAAAATACTTTTACCATACAATTCAGTGAAATATAGGTATTGAATGACTTTAATAACGTCATTTTTACCTTTACTGATAAACAGGTAATCAATGCTTTGGTCAGAAATTCGCTCTGTTAATTCGTAGTTAGGTGTGGCCATAAAAGCTTTGCTCGTCTTATAGATTTACAATAATTAGAAATTAATTTGACAATCAGACAAGTTTCATTTTTTTAGAGCCAGGAAGATGTAAAGGTGGCGTCAGCTACCCCCGTTGGTTGGCGTTCCGCTTGAACCTAAATTTGGGTCAGCCTCCGCTGACTTCACCCAATTTTTTTCAGCGGGTCAATTTCGGCGAACGGAGCGTCACGCTGCACAATAAATATGCGGAATATTTTCTTTTCATGCTGTATATTATTGTAAGCGGGACGCTTGAACCGGCGGGGGTTTCAAAAAGTCAGCAGATTATTTTTTTGACGCAAGTAAGGCTTTAGCGCACTCTTGCACTTTCTTTTTTCCCTCTATTTCTATGCCTTAATGTTGATTACATTTTGTTTATACTTAAAAGCCATTCCTGTATTAAATCAGCCAAGATATTACCAGCTTTGTCGTTTATATGAATTCCGTCAATTAGAATACTATATCCATTACTTGCTGAAATTGCATTCCAGTCTTTTCTAAGGAAATACTTTTGAAAAGCAGATTTGATAAGTGCAGTTGCGAAATTTAATTTAAAGACAGATGTATCTATGGGTATTTTATTACTAAGAATTGGTATGAGTTTTTCAAATAATGGCAAATACTCTAAATTTTGTTTAGTAGCAATATCTTTTAAAATGGCGTTATATCGTTCTACTGTTTTATTCTTCTCGCTATTTGGATTTTCCCCTAACGGGGCTAAAGAAATGAATGCAACCGGAACATTTGTTTTATTTCTTATTTTAAGAATTATCTCTTCTATATTACGTCTATAAGCTTCAAGTGCTTGTTTTAATTCAGTATCTTTTCTTGCGTCATTTGCACCAATTAGTATTGTAATAAAGTTGGGATTACGGGCTAAAACATCTTTATCAATTCTCTTCAAAAGATTTTCAGAGGTGTCTCCAAGCTGCCCTGCATTTACAAATTCATAATGCTGACCCTTTAATCTTCCTCGCAGAATTGATAAATAATCGCTGCTAAATGTAGCCTGTGTAAGGCTATCACCGGCAGAAACAACAATAACCTGATTAGGTTCTTTCATATTTTTATTTTTTTAGTTAGTTTTGTAACTTATACTCTTCACTCTTAGAATTTGTATACTTCTTTCAACGCTTCATGCAATGTTGCAGGTTTTCTGCCGAGCAATTTTTCCAAGTCGTTTGTTGCTTTTTCGTACTGATGATTTTTGAAGTCAGTAACGAAAGCGGTAGCGATGAAAATAAATTCTTCGGGCACATTATGCTCTTTCAACATTTTCGTAAACTCATCTAAATCTGCGTCTGTGTAGGAAATTATTTTACCCGACAATTCAGAAAGAACTTTGGCAACATCTTCAAACGAATACAATTGGGTGTTTGTGATGTCATACGTTTTGCTTTGATGTTGTTCGCTTTGCAAAAGTAAATTTGCAGTGCCTTCTCCCATTTCTCTGCGCAACGCAAAAGGCACTTTTCCCATTCCTGCGGGAAGAAAAATTCCTGTTTCAAACACTTTTTCGCCAACATACATCGGCACCGTATCTACATAAATGTTGTTACGTAAAAACGCATACGTCAAACCGCTTGCTTTGATGTAATCTTCAGTTTGAAAATGACTTTCCAATAAAGGTTTCGCCGCAGCCGAATTCAAATCTTTAAGCGAAGCACTTGTGTATGCAATGAATTTCACGTCGGCCTTTTTTGCAGCGTCAACCACATTTTTGTGTTGTTGAAAACGGTTCGGGTCTGCCGTAGAAATCAATAAAACTTTTTCAATTCCCTGCAATGCCTTGTTAAGCGACGCCTTGTCGTCAAAAGTTCCCCAACGAACATCAACACCTTTTTCTTTCAAAGACTTTGCTTTGTTTTCATCGCGTGCTAACGCCACGATATTGTTAGCATTTGTGTTCCTCAATAGTTGATTAACTACTGCAGTTCCTAAATGCCCTGTTGCTCCAGTTATTAAAATCTTGCTCATTGTTTTTATTTTTTTAATAGGTTTGTAAAAAGCCGGTCGCCATCAATTTTTTTGCTAAAAACTTCAAGAATTAGCGCCTCTCCTCGCTCTTATTACTCTCAATAAGTTTTAGCACATTAGACACCAATTTTATTGTAATTAATTTCTTTAATCCTCCCATTTTATTGTTCGAGGGGAAGGAGATGAACACACCATAGCTTATTCAACGGTTGAGCTTTACTTTATTAATCTCATTAGTAAATTATCGAATATTACCTTATCTTTTACTACAGTTTTAAAAAACAAGTCATCCACTTGTTTAACGATAGGATAAGCCTCTCTTAGTATTTGTGTGCCTTTGTCGGTAATTCTTAATTGTTTCGCACGACTGTCGCCAAGATCTTTTATTCTTTCTATAATCTGCTTTTTTTCTAAAACCATCAAAACTTTAGAAGTCATCATTTTATCGGTATTGGCATAATCCGCCAATTGCTGCTGGGTAACTGTTTGTTTGTTTTTACTCAACCAATAAAGACCTGCCATTAAAGAAAATTGAGTTAGCGTGAGCCCCATCTTCCCAAGTGCTCTGTTCATACTTAACTGCCATTGCATGGTAACCTGCCAAAGCAGGTACCCGCTATTTTCTTCTGGTTCGATATATGAGAATATCGGCGATTGTTCATCCATTTTATTCATGCATTTGTGATTCAATCAAATTAAAATCATGTTTATTGATCTCAAAACAACCAGTTCTAAAGATATAACCCCACTTTTCTTTGTTTTTAATAAATTCAAGACTGTCAATTAATGGTCTGATTTCAGCTTCCTTAACTTTCTTGTATTCTGCTTTACGCCGATAGGGTTTGAAATTTGCTGAGACTTCATATTGAAAAATGGTATCGTCAGCTAAGATCGCAAGTGCAACGAAACGTTGACATAATTCTTTTTGTCCGTAAACCTCTTTTCCGGCATAAAACAAAATTTTATCCCCGGCGGACATTCTCTTTAACGGACCATTTTTGCCATGGTTAACTTGTACGACACCTGCCGTGGCACCATCAAGGGCATGATTACGCGATGTGGCGACTACCCAAAATTTTGTGGCCATCAATCTTTCTTTGTTTCTTGTAAAGTAATTGCATAACCGTCAGGATCGGATATGACCAGGATTCTTCCAAACGGCGTTGGATGGATATCCTTGACAATAGAAATTTTTTCTCTGTTATCCTCCAAAAATTCATCCAGGTCGCCTACTCCAAACCATACTGCTACTCCCCAACCGAGCAAATTGGCTTTGGAAAGTTCAATCATAGGTTTTCTGATAGCAAAAGCGGCCCCGTTTTTTTGCTCAAATGCGATAGCATCGAGTGGCGATTTTAAAACTGGCTTAAAATTTAAAATTTCGGTATAAAATTTACCGGATGCTTCGAGATCACTCACTTGGAGTGAAACAAAGCTGAGTTGTGTTGGAATTGACATAATATCTAATTTAGTAGTCACAACAACTAATTATTGATTTTGTTTTTAATAACAACTTTTTTTTTCAGCAATTAGTCAGATAGCATTCTTGTAGGCTTTGCGCCACGAAATTTTGCCCAATTTGCCGAGGATTACAAAAATCAGGTCACAGCACATTAATCATTAATACAATGAAAAAATTAACAACAGGAAAGCTACTCATTACTATAGTGGCCATATGTAAAACAGGGGGTTCGTACATTTTTGATTGGAACAAGACACATATTTACAATCCACGCTGGCCACCACATGCCAAGTTTCATAACGCACAAACGATGCTGCTTGGAACGGTGATTGGTCTTTTGTCGCTTTGGGTACTTTGGTTCCAGAAAGGTGATAAAGCAATTTCTCTAAGATTAGCTGTTGTTTTAGCCAGCTTTTATTGGATTTAACACCGTAGGCACGATCAGCATACAAAGCCCTGTAATTATTTAGGCAAACAATTTTGTTGCCTTTATGTTACATATGATATAGCAAAACAAATATTCTAAATGAAACAATTTAGATAAGCCTGCCTGGCAACAGCTTTTCAAATTACTGCAATAATATTTCATTTCTTTTATTTATTACTGGCTGTCAAACAACACCAAGAATCAAGCATTCATTAGCATTAACTAAATAAAAAAAACAAATGAATATAGCAGGAGAAAAATCAGCCATAGAAAAAGATGTCGTGGTTACCGGGGTATCCACCGGAATTGGTTGGGGAACCACAAAGGTCCTTATTTCAAAAGGATTTCGTGTGTTCGGCTCTGTGCGCAAGCAGGCTGATGCAGATCGTTTGCAAAAAGAGTTCGGTAATGGCTTTGTGCCGCTCATGATGGACATTACGGATGCCGACGCCGTACATCAAGCTGCTCAGAAGGTCGGCTCAATGATAGGCGACAGGAATTTGGTCGGCCTGGTAAACAATGCAGGAATGGTGGTGAGCGGGCCGCTGCTTTATTTGCGGCTCAGTGAGTACAGGAAGCAGTTGGAGACCAACATGATCTCCCCGCTTGGTGTAATCCAAGCATTCGCTCCTCTTTTGGGAACGGATAAGAAGAGGCAGGGTCACGCAGGCCGGATTGTGAACATTAGTTCTACCGGCGCAAAAGTTGCTATCCCGCTTATCGGTGGTTATAGCTCTTCCAAAGCTGGTCTTGAAGGGATGTCGGACGCTCTGCGTCAAGAACTAATGTTATTTGGAATCGACGTCGTGATCATTGAACCTGGCACGGTGAACACGGCGATGTACGACAAGGGCGAAAAAGAAGATCTAAGTGAGTTCAAGCCGACCAAGTATTGGAAGGCGGTGCAGAACTTCCAGAAATACATCGTTAACGAAGCCCGTACTAACGGCTTACCCCCTGAACGACTTGGCGAAGCCGTCCACCTGGCACTCAGCGCAGCGAAACCGAATACACGCTATGCGGTGGTTCCGCAACGTTTTAAGAACTGGATTTTGCCCAGGCTTCTTCCTACGAGGTGGCTCGACGCCTACCTCGCAAAGCAAATGGGACTCATTAAGTAGTGGCCAGCGTAGGGCTGTCAAGCGCCGGTAGTCGTTTCGTATAATAATCAAAAAAAGAAAGAATCATGAAAAACAACGATGCACAGAAAATTAAAATTGTTCCTGAACATTACACTTCGGTAACGCCGTGGATAATATCTCCGTCTTCGGCAAACTTAATAGAATTTTTGAAGACGGCATTTGAAGCGGAAGAAATTCCAAACAGCAGAATACAAAATGAAGAAGGGGTAATTATCCATGTAGTGGTAAAAATAGGAAACGCTATGGTAATGCTTTTTGACTCGAGGGAAGGCTGGGCTCCTACTCCTAGCTTTTTGAACTTGTATGTGGAAGATGTTGAAAAGGCTTACAAAAAAGCACTGCAACTTGGGGCTACTTCAGTGACTGACATTACCACTCTTTATTTCGGAGAAAAGGTTTGCAGAATTCTGGACCCATTTGGTAACCTTTGGTGGATAAACCAACGCATTGAAGAAATTGATTTCACTAAACCTGAAGAAATTGGACGAAGGGCATCTACTCCGGAAGCGGTGAAGAATATAGCGTATATTCAAAAATCATTGGACGAAGCGTTAAAAAGTCAAAAGGACTTTTTTCAACACATGGCTGAAAATTGAAGAAGCAATGAGGACGGTTTTAACCGCTCTTTTTTTATACCCACTGTCAATTATTTTAGAAAAATGACTACGCCAGTTCTATGGTGCCCCAATTCAGTCTATTTTTCTTGTAATGTACCAATATTTTCATTCGGAGAAACTGCCATTGATTTTAAACTGAGAATCGGTCAGACAACAAGCTTCCCTGTGGGATTATAACCAAAATGCTTTTTGAAAGCGAACGAGAAATGCGACAGGTTCTCGAACCCCACCTCCAGATAAACGTCCGAAGGTCTTCGCTGGCGTTCAAAGATGTGGTGGTGGGCCAATTCCAATCGCTTGCGGGTGATCCACCGCTGAAACGGAATATCGAAAGCGTTCCTAAAATCACGTTTAAAGGTGGTGAGGCTACGTCCTGTGAGGTAACCAAACTGCTCCATGGGCAGATTGTACATGTAATTTTTCTCCATAAAATCGGCCAGGGCGATTTTGCCAGGTCTGACAAAGTGCCCCAATATGGCATCCGTATTGTGATCGATACTGCGAAGAATCGTAATGGCTTCTTCCATTTTGATGAGAGATAAGGCTTGTGGCAACTCGCCGGGCAGGTTAAAATAGG
>Ga0302221_10003081_pt1 | contig 10173 bp, 2 predicted proteins | sample II_Palsa_E2_1_FD_193517 | JGI IMG/M metagenome (GOLD analysis project Ga0302221, IMG submission 193517) | Peat permafrost microbial communities from Stordalen Mire near Abisko, Sweden - II_Palsa_E2_1 | ecosystem: Environmental > Terrestrial > Soil > Palsa > Peat permafrost | place: Sweden...
GTTCCACGCTTCGGACGCTTCGACCTATACGAATCTAACAACACAGATCCTGAGCATACCTCGCATTCTATTGTTTCAGGCTCAAGAAGTGCTCCTGCTGGGAACACTCTGTGTGCAAGGCTGGATTATGGAGGACTTGGACCTACTTCTAGCGTCAAGAGGATATTTTCAAAGGAGTACAGGATGCTCAGAGTAGGAGTTTTGCACTGACTGATACCGCGTGTTATTGATGAAGGAAGGAGTAGTAGAGAACCACGTATTTTGGCATTTGGATGGTATACGGTTGGCGTTTGAAAGTTAAGAAGAAATGTATAGCCAATAGTCACGTGCGGTGCGAACCGCCTGCATCGAGCTTTGTTACTTACACTACCCTACGAGCATGAACCATTACAGTGCTGAAACTTGTATGAATCCATCAGAATAGGTTATTTGGGGAATAAGCCACACAGGTTTAAGGCGAAGCTCCTTGGAGCCATTATCCCACGTGACTGAGGTCACGTGAGCCGGTTCTTTAAGGGATCGATTTCATCACGTGAATTATAAGTATTATCAGCCTATTATCAGCCAACTCTTTCTCTCTTGTGCTGCGAAGGCAGTTAATAAGCCTGCGGCTCTTGTTCAGGCCCCAACCACCTTTGCCACATAATTATAATAATTTAAAGAGGAGGAATATTAAAACTTTTAATTATTACTTATTACTTTTAAATTATAATATATTTTAAGTAAATAAAGAAGATATAAAAGATTTAAAGATGACCTTTAAGCTTTTAAGGTTTAAACTTATTAAAGAGTTAATTATATTTAAAAGTTTAAGGATATTAAGTATTACTTTTATAAGAATATAATTTTAAGTTTAAGTATTTTTATAAATAAAGGTTATATTATTAACGATTAAATCTTTTATTTTTTATATAATAATAATAAGTTAAGATTTTATTTAATTAAAGAGATTAAAATTATTTTATAATATTATTAAAAGAGTAATAATTAAAAAGGTTTTATTAATCTTATTCTTATTTTATAAAATTTTATTAAATAATAATTAATTTATTAATATATCTTAAATTACTTTATATATTTATAACTTTAAACGAATATAATAATAACTCTTTATATATTCTTAATTATATTATAATATCTTAAAGTAAATAAGTGTCGGTCCACCCGGAACGCGTAGCACCGTCACGTATTCGTGGAATGCTAATTGCGTAATGTAAGTGGATTGAATTAGGAAGGAAGGTCGACAACGCCAGTATTTTTGGTGTTGTGGGCCTTCCACTATCTGACTAATCCTAATTGGGACTAGTACGTGGTCGCGTAGCCACGTGATCCCAAAATCAACCGAATAATTATACCAACACTGGAGCCACTTTAAAAAGTGCTCAAAAACGCTGTTTCCTCCATATGCATACAAGTTGCCTAATTCGGCCTAGTCCATTCATGTTCCTTCCTTCATATCCCATATGCCATACGTGTGTGTGTCCCCATTGCATTTGTATGCTCCTCCTATACCAACAATATGCCCTTATCCACGCTCTACCCATTCCTCCACTTCTAATTGTAGTGCATTTGTATCGACGACTCCTATGTCAACTGCCATTATAGCCACGATTCTGATTTGAATGGTATCGTCGGTCAGTAAAGAATGACTCCTGAGTCTGCACTTCGTTTTCGTATGTGGTAATCGACGATTCGAGCTTATTTAGCAATTGGCTAAGGTCCTGTGGAGGGTCTGCTACCGCATACCGGCATGCTGGCAATCCTTGGCAAGCAGTAACGATTTTTGTTCTGAAGGAACGTGTTTGTTTGTAAATCGACTGGTAAACACGGACGAATCTTGCGCAAATCGCTAATCATCAACTGGAGGGCCGCAAATGTCGATTTCTCTGGGTTTTGCTTTATAACACTGGCCAAGGTGTTTTTTTTTTTTCCAATTCTTGAGGCTTCGACGTTCGAATTCAGGTCCCTGGAAGAAGTCGCAGAGGCTATTGCATGCATTCTGAAATGTATATTGCGATAATTCCGAGTTGTAGTATTGGTCTAATGCTAAACCCTTAAGCATAATTGGGAACGCTTTCATGTGTAGCTCAGCAGGTACGTCGTTGCGCTTGCAGATATCAAAGAAGATGTCTAGTTTCGCATCAAGGCTGCCAGATCCGTCGTATTTGTGGTCATTTTCGTATTGCTTGGCCACTTCTGAAATAAGCTTCGCATTCATGCTTTGATGAGGTTGGTACTGCTGAGGTTGGTAAGCTGGCATGGGGTTTGCAGCATTTGCAGGTACGAAATTGGTGGCAGTTGGCTGCAGTTGTTGTGGGGTAGTACGAATAGTTGCAGCGGAAGTGAATGCAACTGGCATTTGCAAGGTGTTTTGCAGGCCACTTTGATGGTTGTTTTGCGGGCCGTTTTGAGGGTTGTTTTGCGGATCGATTTGCGGGGCTATAATCGATTGCGGAGTAGGAGGTCGTGTAGGCTGGGGGGTAGAGGTAGGAAGTCGTGGGGCCCCTACTTTTGCAAGCTTTTCAGGACGTAGATTGCCTTCTTCTGTGATATAGATTGACGTAATTAGACCTTTTAATAAGTCTGCATTAGCTTCCTTGACGTCGTCGTCGGTCCATTTGTGGAATTCGTCTTGTTCAATAATTTCTATAAGTGATTTAGCTATTATTAGACGTTTGTTGTTCTATTGTATATAGACCCCGCCACAGCGTAAACAGTGTCTTAGGTCTTGTATAGTTGCTCGATTAGGACGGTTAAATGTGTCTACTGTAAAGTTCTTAAAATTGTCCTGAAAGAGGTCCCATAAGTTGAGATTACTAGTCTTCTTTGCTTGGTATTGGTATCGTTTTGCGTATATGTACTCCCGAACCTTATCAGTAGTTGCCTTGTCAGGTTTAATACCATATCTCCACTTCTTGACCTTCTCGTTCTAGTCTGCCATGTTAACTGTGTGTGTGTATTCGAGGGGAGTTCGGGGTAAGGAGGTAGGGAGGTAATTGTAGGGTTCGTGGGATGAAGGTAGTTAGGTATTTGTAGTAGGGAAGATGACAGTCAGGTGTCAGCTCTGTTTAGCAGTCAGGTGCTAGCTTTGTATACAACGCAAAGCAACGTATGGAGCCACCGAATTGCCCATTGTACGTTGTTTGTATTGACAACCTCGAGGAGTGTATAGAGCCACCAAATCGCCCACTATACACTACTTGGTGCTATTGTATTGTCAAGACGTAAAGGCAACAGAAATAACGTATAGAGCCACCGAATCGCCCACTATACGCTATTTGTGTTGACAACCTCAAGGAGTGTATAAAGCCACCGAATCGCCCACTATACACTACTTGATGTTAGTGTTTTGTCGAATCACGATATAAGGTCCTTAATTGTACATGGAGCCACCGAATCGCCCACTGTGCACAAATAAGTCCTTCTGATCTGTATGTCTACTAATTAGTGTCGGTCCCCCGGAACGCGTAGCACCGTCACGTATTCGTGGAATGCTAATTGCGTAATGTAGGTGGATTGAATTAGGAAGGAAGGTCGACAACGCCAGTATTTTTAGTGTTATGGGCCTTCCACTATCTGACTAATCCTAATTGGGACTAGTACGTGGTCGCGTAGCCACGTGATCCCAAAATCAACCAAATAATTATACCAATAATAAGTTAATATATAATTATTATTATTAAAGAGATAATTAATTACTTAAAAAAGATTTTAAAAATATAATTATTAATTTTATTTCTTTTTACTTTTATTAAATTAAAATAATAATTTAAGAGCTTAAAGGTCTTAAAGTTTTAATTAAAGGCTTTTATATTACTTAATAATAATTTAATAAGTTAAAAGTAATTAAATTAAATATTATTTTAAATAATATATTTAATAATAAAGTTATCTTTTTAAATAAGGTAATTAATAAGATTAAAATAAAGAAAGGCATAAAAAAAATATAAAGTAAATCTTTATACCTTTAATATTAAAAGAAATATTATATATTAAAAATGAAACCCTTATTTCTTTTAATTATACCCTTTAATGTTAATAAGCTTAATTCTCTTTTAAACTCTTTATAAAAGACTTTAATAACCTTAAATTCTTAAAAGATAATATAAGTATTAATGTTTAAAGAGAATAAATATTTTAAATAAGCCTTTTATCTTAATTTTATATTAATAATAAAGTTAATTATTACCTTATATTAAATCTCTTTTAAGTTTAATTTAATAACTTAAGGCTTATATTTTAAGCGTTAATTAAAATATCTTTATAAAATAAATAAAGTATTATAAATAAAGTTAAGAAGTATTAAATAAAGAATAAATTAATTAAAACCTTATATTTTAATTAAGAGAAGAGGATTAAGAGTTAAATTATAATAATTATAAAGAGGTTTATAAAAATAAAAAAATAAAAATTTAATAATAACTCTTATTTTAATAAGAATAAAAAGAATAAAGAGTTTATAAAAGATAAAAATCCCTTTATTAATATTAATAATCTTGTTTTATCTTTCTTTATAAGTTAACTTATTAAAGTTTTTAAGCTTATAATATAAAGATTATAACCTTAAAGAGATTTATTATTACTTTATTTATTACTTAAAGTAAAGAAAACTAATATACTTATAATGATTATAAGCACTTAAAAATCCAATACCCGGTGATAATAACAATGCACTCTTAATAATTAAAATTATAATAAAGTTAACAATTGAGAATAAAAGGGTTCACTTAATAATGAATTAAACTTAAGAAAGAACTATTGTATTTTACTTAACTATAACCCTTCTTTTATGCCTTATTGCACTCATAACACTTTAATTTATTTAAAATTAATCTAGAAATCATAATTAAAGGCGCTTAAGTGCTTGCATGTTATAAGGGCATTATTAAAGCTTGTCGATTCCGCAAAGGCTTAATTAAAGTGTCAAAACGCTAATGAACTGAGCTTAATTTTCCAAGGGAGCTTGATTATAAAGTACGAGTTTAAGTAACTTGTTTAATGTATATAAACTATAAAGACCTTTAAAATAAAAAGAGTAAGTAAGTATATGCCAATTGGTTTAATGTAATAAAATTTATAATTTATTATTAACTTATTAAAATAAAGTCTATTATAAAAGCTTATATTAATTTATAATAATTATTATTATTAAAAGAAAAAGCTTTTATTAAATAATATTAATAACTTAAAGAATAAGGTTAATTAATTAAAGTTTATTAATTGCGATTATTAATAAAAGAATTATTACTTATAAAGGGTGATTTTATTAAATTAAGAATTAATTAAGTTTAAAAGTAACTTTATTAATTTCCTTAACTTAAATTAAAGTATATATTATTATTTAATAAAACGCATTTTATAACACAAGATAAGGATATTATTTATTGATTTTTTAAGTTATATATTAAGATAATTAAAGATTATAATATTTAATTAAAGGATACATATAATATAAATAAAAAAAGAGTAATAATAAGATAAATTAAAGAGGAAAAAGTCATTATAATTATAAATATAAGGTCAAATAAGAAGTTATTTATTATATAAGATAAAAGTTAAAAATAAGTAATTATTATCTCTTATATTTTAATAAATAATTAATATCTCTTATTATATATTATTTTTAAAGGTATTAAAAGGAAGTTTAAATAACTTAAATATTTAATTAAAAGTAAAGTAATTAAAATGTCTTTTAATAAGTAAATTAATATAAAATTAAGTATTAATTAATTTAAAAGGGTATTTAAATCATAAATTAAAAAGATATTAAAAGGGAAGTATAAGTTAATACTTTTTAATAATTATTCTTTTTATATTAACTCTTAAATAATTGACTTTTATATTAAAAATTAAATTATTATCTTATACTTTTTTATATATATAATTCACTTTCTTTAATTACTTAATATTATTATATTTATAGTTTTATTAAAGTTTTATAAACAAATAATTTAAGACTTTAATAAATTTTAATAAGATAAGTATAAGATTATTAAAATTAACTTTTTAAATATAATATAAAAGGTAATAAAATTAACTTTTACTTTAATTAATATTATAAATAAATAAATAAAAATATAAATATTTATTATTAAACTTAAAGGATATTATTACTTTAAATTGCCCTTTAAAATCTATTAAATTAATTAAGAGTATTATAAAATTCTATAATCTTATTAATAATCTTATAAACTTTAATTTATTTTCTTTTTAACCTTTTATTTATAATAAAATATAACTTTGAATTATAATAAAGTTAAAACTTAATAATATAAAAGAAATAAAAGCTGTTAAGATTAAAGTTAATATTACTTTTAAAAAGCTTAATTTATTAATATAAAATGTTATAAAAGTTAATAAAAAGCTTAAGAAAATTATAAAAGGAATTAAAAAAGTAATAATAAGAGTAATTATACTTTAATAAGATTTAAATCAAGTTTGAAAGGCATAAAAGCAAAAGACAAAAAATTAAAAGAAACTTAAAGGTAATTAATATAATATTAATAAGAGTAAAGTTTTAAATTATAATATTATAAAAGAGTATAAAGAGTATAATTTTAATATATAAATTAAAGAGGAGTTTATATAAATAAAGAATATATTAATTTGTTTTAAAATAAAAAAGTAATAATTAACTTAAAAAAAGAAGATTTTATAAATAAGGAAGAAGTTATTAATAAAGTAATAATTGGATTAAAAAGCAAAAAAGAATATAAAATCGATTATTTTAACTTAAGAGTTAATAAATGTCTTTAAAGATTTACTTCTTTTAAACACTCTTCCTTTAATTAAATAAAGTAATATAATAAAAGTTTATAAAGTTATTATATCTTAAATACTTATTTAATTTAAGACACTTAAAATACTTATAAAAGCTAAAAAGTATATAAAAGCTTAAACTTTATTTACTTAAACTTCACTTATTATATAAATATTATTAAGTATAAAAGTAATTTTATTTTATATTATATTAAAAAAAGGGGAAAAGTAATTAAAAGGGAAGTAATTATTAAAATGTAATATAATTACCTTATTCCCTTAATGATCCTCTCGTTGGAGCCGCATCACGTGACCAAGGATCGGCATTAAGATCAATAAGCCTTGATTAATATATGTCATTAATATAATATTAATATTATGATTATATATAAGATTATATAATGAAATATAATAATATCACTTTTATAATATAATTATATTAAGCCTTTTTAATCCTTTGCCTTTAAAGGGCAAAGATTAGTTTTTATCACAAGCTTGTAAAGGGAGCTTACGAATAGAGCACTTATAAGAGAAACCATTTATTCAAGAAAGTTAAGTTAAGGAAAGAAAGGGAGCTCGAGGTCAAGGTCCTTTAAATATCTACAATCCTCGCTTATGGCCTAGCCGAATTAGGCTTAGCGCCTTAAATTTCCTCCAAGCCCAAATTTACTCCAAGTGATTACGTAATTAGTCACGTGCGCTTGGAGAATCCAAGCGCATGTAATTAACATATATTATAATAAGTTTAAGTTATCACATTACCCCCCCTTAAAAAAAGCTTGCCCTTAAGCGAGTAAGCAATGTAAAATCATTATCCAAGTTATTATAATCCTTTACTCCTTCCTCTCAAGCCCGTATCCAATCAATTAATTTCCTTAAAGGGCTTAATTATTATTAATTATTTAAATAATAAGCTCTTAATTTATAAAGAGAGTATTTCAAGTCAAAAGTTAAATATTAATTAAGATCCTTATTATATTTAACTTAATTAACCTTATATAAAAGCTTTCCTCGCATTACCTTTAATATTAAAACCTCTTATACCTTATACTCTTTATTAAACGTTATTTGTATTAATAATAATAATTCATTTAATTAATCAAGTAATAGATTATTAATAGCCTTTTATAAATAATTAAGAGAGAATACGTTATAGATCTTAATACTCTTAAATAATTCGACTTTATATAAGTTATTAACGTATTATATAATAAAGTATAACTTGATTATTTAATAATTTAACTTATAATTAAGGTATTAAGTCTTTTAATTCTTAATTGAAATATAGATTATATCTCTTTCTTTAAAGTTAATAAGATAATGCTTTATATTAATGTACTTTTTTATTCTTTTTTATATTTATTTTATATTTTATTTACTTTTTTTTATAATGCCTTTTATTTACTTAATGATTTATTAAGCCTTTTTAACACTTAATGTCGGTCCACCCGGAACGCGTAGCACCGTCACGTATTCGTGGAATGCTAATTGCGTAATGTAGGTGGATTGAATTGATTAGAAGGTAGGTCGACAGCACTGTAGTGTTGTTGACCTTCCTTCGGTTGACCTAACCTGATTGGTACTAGTGTGGTCACGTGACCTACAAAGCGAATGAATATGTACCAACACTTAACTTATCTTAAGGTTTTATCTTTAAAGTAAATTAATCAAAAGAGGTTTATAAGAGTTGATTATTAAAGAGCTTATATAATAATATATTAATAAAGTAAACGACCAGACGGCAAGTCTGCATGCGGAAACCGCGACCCCCGCATCAGGCAAGGCGCGCGCACGGGCCGGCCGCCGCTTTCGCGGGGTATAAAAATCTCGCGACTCCATTGCTCGCTCTTTTCCCTTCTTCCTTCCTTTTCAACAACCCAATAACCTCCGCCTCGCAATGCTCGGTGCTTATTCTTTATGCGCATTTAGCCCTTTTGCCTAAAATCTTACCCCTTCCCGCTAAGCTCCCTTAATCGGCCACGCTATAACTAAGAAGACTGCGCTAGCGAGGTGCAGGGCAGCTTTAACTAGAATTTATAATTGCCCCCTCTAGCCTCGATGCTACTAAGCAGCTATAATGCAAATCCCCTTATATATACGCCTTGCATTAACCGAGTTATAAGCTTAATAGCGTTTAAACCCTCTCGCAATTTGCCTTATTATTACACTATTATTACCTTGCATAATAGCGCGCTCCGGAGACTAAGACGCTATAGATAAGGCCTGCCCTCGTTGTAGCACAATAGCTAATTCCAAAAATGCCTCGAGATAACGCGGCCTAGCTTTTGCCTAGCTACCTTAAGTGCTATAAGTAAATGATGCATTAAGAACATCTTAGTAAGTTTCCCCCTTATTATAGCATATATTATATTTGTCTTAATTGCGTGGCTTTAAGCTAATTCGAGGCAGCAAGATTATTATAAGGGCTTTGCTAAGAGAATTTCCTTGGAAGATTTGCTAAAGATCCGCTAATTAGACTGCGCTAGCTATAAAATTAGCAGCTAAGATGCCGGGCGATAGGAAAGACTTAAAGAATGTGCTAATTTACTAGTTTGCTTAAAGCCCTCGGATAAGCAAAGAGGGCAATATCCGAAGTTATGCACCCTTATACGACAATCGTCGCTCCTTCTTGCTTAGCTTTTTATAGCCTCGCCGACAATTAAGAGATAATACTAAAATCGGCCAATTATAATATATAGTAAAGTAAGGATAATAGCTATAAATAGGCATATTCCGGGATAAGAGTATAAGATTGATAATAATAAGGCCTTATAGCTACGGCGGATATCTTTGCATAAGAGGGGCTATATTAACGCCGAGGCATTTTTTTATTGCGAGGGCGTTAGAAGGGGGGAAGCCTAATATAGCATAGCATAGCACGGCAAGCTATAGGGCGTATTCCGGTTTTGCAAGGGTAGTGCGAGAAGCTTATATAAACCCTTCAATTTCCCCGTCTTTGCTATCTCTCTATAGTCTAGTTGCGCAGCTAGTAGCCAGCCGAGAACTTCTTAAATACTCTTAGCCATTTCCGCGCGCTTAAGATGGCCACTTTTGCCTTTAAACTATAGTATACCTACAAGCTAACTCCTCCGCGCTCTAAGAGCGCAGCAACCCGCCCTAGACTTGCCCCGAAGCAAGTTAACATCCTCGACAAGCTCTAGCAAATTAGGTCGAGTAGTACATCACTTAGCACGCTGCGACTAGTAGCAGCTAATAATAATTAGGGCTATATGCCCGGAATCCGAGGTATATAATAGAGATGTGTTTAGCTTATAGCGATAGTAATTAACTTGTAAGAATTTGACTAAGGACTGGCACTATTTATAGACGTAGCGACAAGACAAATAATAATAAAAGCGACGACGATTGCGACCTCCTTATAATCGAAGAATTGCTATTTACTAAGCTATAAGC
>Ga0302221_10003084_pt1 | contig 10168 bp, 7 predicted proteins | sample II_Palsa_E2_1_FD_193517 | JGI IMG/M metagenome (GOLD analysis project Ga0302221, IMG submission 193517) | Peat permafrost microbial communities from Stordalen Mire near Abisko, Sweden - II_Palsa_E2_1 | ecosystem: Environmental > Terrestrial > Soil > Palsa > Peat permafrost | place: Sweden...
AATAAAATTTATATTTTAATATTTTATATAAATAATAATTTTAAAAATTAATATTTTATTATTAAATAATATAATAAATTATTATTATTATTTAATTAATATTTTTTTATAAAATTTATAATAATTTATTTTTATTTTTTTTATTAATATAAATAAAATTATTTAATTAGTTTATTAAAAAGAGTTTTTTATATAAATAATATAATATAATTATAATAATTAATATAATTTATTTTTAAAATAAATATTTAATTTTTTTTTAAATAGATTTTTTAAATAGTGCGCACTCTATACGAGGCTTTTAAAACTATTAGCTTATTTTTAAACTTTTGTTTTAATAAAGTTTCGATTAAAATATATATTATATTATTTAGTAAAGGTGCTATAGTTATGGCTGACCCGAAAACGGCTGACTCTAGCGGGTTGGAAAGGAAGGAAAGAACAGATAACTGCTAATTCTGTCTTTTCAAAGTACCTCCCTGGTACAAGCCACACAAGCCACAGGCTTACTCGCCCTACATTGTTAAAAAGGTTAACTAAAAATCTAGCGACGCCCAATTCGCCTTTTACTGTACAACCTTCCTCTCCTCACTACTATTTTAATTCTCGTTCAGAACATAGTGCCTCCCTTTGTCCCCTACTCCTTTACAAGATTGTGAAAGAGTTACCCATCGATAACGCTCGTGAATTTATTAGCAAGTTGCCGCCATATTTATGATATTGGCAAGTCTACTTTTAATCAGAAGTGTTATCGGGTCTTGCTGTTAACACTGGAGATCTTCACAGGGATCTTCAGAAATCACAATATGATTTATGATGGGATGATAAAAATCATTCGAGCGACATACGGTCTGGGAAAAGAGGAATAGGTTATTCGATGAGGCTGCAATAAATGCCTGTAGCAGCGTAGCCAGTAATCTGAGCAGGTAGTCAATTTGTGTGACATCATTCACTGTACTTCCATGCTTGTCGCACGTGTAACGCCGTCAACTGCCTCGTGATTCTGTCCACCAACAGGAGCCCCACATTCCGGGCAGCAAGCTCGCTCCATAGGCATGCCGCATTCACCAATTGCAAACTATCACCAAGTTAACGTAAATAGTGGCAGAACAGCGCTGTGATGGGGTAATGGACTTACCGGATGGCCATTCACGCAATTGTACCAATGACCGGAATGGGTAGCAATCCCTCCTGGGCCACTGACCATCGCGATTTTAATGGCGGCGATCTCCTCGGCAGTGACATCTTCATACCATTCCTTCCGAAGCAGTTTTTTCGACTCTTCGACGGCCTTGAGCAACTTGTCTGCATTCTCAAATCTTTGGGCACACATTTCCGTTGCCCTTTCCAGCACCACCCTAGCAATATTCATATGCTCTGACGCTTTCTCAATATCAACTTTAGTTGCACGGCAGTATGACTCATATGGCCGTGCGATTCCTGCATAATAAAGAGACGCTTCGACGCCTAGCTTGGGCAAATTCTCAGCAAAGCATTCGTCGATGAATTTCTTGCAAATCTGGAAAAATGGCTTCGCAAGTTGGCTCGGATTTCCTCCGGGGATTTTGATAGAGGCTGTTGAAGTTGACGCCTTTAGGGCCTGAACAATGCTGAACTTATCCCTGAGGGCGATATGTTCCACCCTAATCTGCGCTATGCTAGCACGGTATGTGACTCGACGATCGCGTGGGGTAGCTGGGATAGCGTCAACGAGGCTCAAGTTGGCCATTAAATCGTTCACAGATCTGTGTCTGGCCGCATGAACTGTGGCATTGTGAAGCTTCTGCGCAGGTTGATGCCTATCAGCGAACTTCTTGCAGAAGGATTGAATTGCTTTTTGAAGCCCCTTAAACTTGTCTTGTCGTTCGTTGAGCTCTTTTTCGATCTTCGAGACCTTTGCAGAGATAGATAAACTCATTCTTAGCAAGCGAATCGAGTTTGTGATCTCCACCCGGGTCGTTTCTAAACTTTGCTCCAACTCATTTGTCTCCTGCTCTAATTCCCGAAGTTCGTCCTGCCCATTCACGAGGAATCGTTTAGACATCTCATCAATGACTGCTCTATTGATCATGCGATTGTATCGTTGCGTAGCATATTGTCTAACCGGTCGCTGGCAATCTGGACAACGAGGTATTGACCGGCTTAGTTCAGTAGATACGTCTTTGAGTCCAGTGAACTCGCCATTGCCATCCGCCAAGTATACTTCTCCCATTCCCATGAGACCATCGAGAGTTTCTGCAGTGAAAAAGTGGCCGCATCCAAGTACCACGATAGGCGCTTCATCTGGGTCAATCTCTCCATATGTCTTCATCTCAAGGAGGTCTACTCGGGCGCCGTCTCTACTGGCACATTTGTGACAGTAGTCTTCGTAACATGTTTCACCACAGACGCCTGGGCATTGGTGCCCGCATGGAAGTGTTTTAGGGCAGCGCAAATTGCAAGGGAGGCGGGCACATGGTGCAGCACACGGCATGCTACAAGTTCCCCTATGCTCACAAGACCAAGTACAGCTCTCAATACATGGTGCACATGGTTCATAGCATCTTAAGGTGCAACGAGAGTGTGCACAGCGAACCTTTTTGTCATTAGTACAATTCATTTAACCAGATTCAGAAGAGAATCCTAGGCTGGCAGGATATGTTTGAGAATTTAGGAAAGCGATAAAATATCAAATTTTTGAGCGAAGTCATGTAGCCCAGCAATAAACGTAGCTTGAAATGTCTTACCTCGCAAGGTGATGAACAGAGTCCACAGTCAATACCATCATGGCAAAGTTTCCGACAAGTGTGGTTGCAAGTTGCAAAGCGGCGTCCACAAACCTTTGTGCACTTTCTGTGTTCAATAGTGGAACTGTTATTGGTGTCCTTCTTATGACAATGACCACAGGAGCCGGGACAGCGATGCCCGCAAGGTAAGTTTGCTTCACATGATACGGGGCAGCTAAAAGTCTCCGAAGCTACATCCCGCCAACATTGGGTTTGTATAATGTGCCCGCAATCTGGCACCCGCTTCTTGACAGGAATATCACACCTGATCTTACTGGTATCTTGCGACTGGTGGCAAGGAACACCGTCCTTTGAATGAGAGCACGGAAGGAACACATTGTCTAGTGGTATTAGACAAATTCCGCAGTCTTCGCCGCATGTTGCTTTCTGGCAACCATGGTCACACGGGCTGTGGAGGCGTTGACATGGCTGGGGACATGGGAAGACTTGGTGCATACTTTCAGAGTGACACCTCGCTTGGCAGCGGTGACCACACCCGGAAAGACGCCTGTCGCACGCAAGTTGGCATCCTCCTTCAGGACTCAGTCTGGCAAAGTCGTCCGGCTGGCGGACCTGGATCTCGGTAACAGGGTGTCGAGGGCAACAGAGACCTAACGCTTTGCCTACCGAATCTGTCGCCTGCAGCATTCCAAGGACTCTGGCCCACATGGGTATATTGGAGTAAGTGTCGGTGTTGCCAATGAGGTAGACACCGTGCTGAGCACGGCTAAGGAGTACGTTGATACGGTTCGTTGTTTTAAGAAAGCCAACCTTTTTGCCTTCGTTACTCCGAACAAGCGATATAATAATGATTTTTGCTTCTTCACCCTGGAAATTATCGACCGTGGCTATCCTCAACAAATCAGATAGCTTCTTCCTCTCCAGAGGTCGCTTCTCGGACTTTGACTGGCTCTTTACCTGCTGCCTTTCTCCGATGACTTCTTCGTCGATGAATCCATCCTTGGCTAACATCTCTTGATCACGTTCGCTGAGTACGATCTCGAACTCATTGCGCATCTTGGCACGGAGCTTCTGCAGCTGCCCAGTATATGGAGTCAAGACTGCAATGTCACTGCTTTTGTATACGCCCTGACGCACGATATGTCGAACTAGGGCATATGTAAATTCCACTTCCCATAAGTTGCTGTGTGACTTCTGATGCATGTCTTGAATCGCTCCTTCCTCGACATTGTTATGGTCCAACCAAAAAACATTTCTGCGCATACCTACAACATCAGGAAAGCCTCTCGTCGTCTCATGGTCGACTAGGCCTGGATAGATGGTCTCTCTGATTAGAGCCGAGATCTCCGGTCGCATGCGTCGTTGAACATCTAGCTGGGCTACTGGGAGTCGTGGTCTTCCTCGCTCTCCAACCGAAAGCCTCTCAAACTGACTACGATCTAGTTGATATAAGGCTCCTTTCTTACTCTCGAGTGATAGGCTGTGGTTGTTGACTTTCGCACGCAACTGTTGATGATCTCCAATCTGAATAAAGTGCTCGATGCTAGGTAGTAATGCCGATAGCATGTGCGGTTCCATCACTTCACCAGCTTCTTCGCATATCACTACCTTACACATAACATGTCTGAGTGTTGATATCTTCTTCGCCAGTCCGGTGGTCGTAACTCCGATGACGTCTGCCGTCTGAAGTACTCTGCGATTTACATCGTCATGTATATCGGTCTGCAGCTTGCAAGCAAGCTCTGCGGATATGACAGACTCAAAGACTTCGTTTGTTCCATCTTCGCGCATTTCTTGCAGCCAATATTCCACCAGCCGATGTCTATCCTTTGATGACACGCGCTGAACATTTTGCTCCGCACGATGTATCAGCTCTCTCATCGAGAATGAAGAGTCTGTGTCGTCAAATTCCTTGGATTCTACTGGTAGCTTGTCGCTCACCCAGACATTAAAGGGGTCCCTGCCAACCATCTCAAACCCGTCATGATCAACCCTGGCAAACTGAGCGTGGATACGGGGATACCCCTTGGCTAAGTGTCTCTTGAGGTTTGTCCATTCTGGCCGCTTCTGTGCGGAATGAAGAAACCTCAGCTGTTTTGAGATAGATTTCTCGGCCTCTTCTAGATCCGTGTACGTTGTTGCGAGCAGATACCTCTCAGAGCCAGTCTTGTCCTCGCCTTGAGATACAATAGTGAGGTTCTTGCCTTCGAGTATTGCTGACTGGCTTCGTCCACCGATCCGAATAATCTTCTCTATGCCGACCGCGACAAGATGCTCCAGAAATTGATCTAATGCGTGGTTTGTATAGCAACTTCATCTGGAATTAGCTTTTGTTCTGCTACCAAAGATGTGATTTCTTACACAACAAGAATCGGGCCCAAGCTAGCCTCGGATTTGCAGGAAAGGAGAACTCTCATAAGATGAACTCCGAGGTAGGATTTTCCCGTCCCCGGGGGACCTTGAATAAAAGCAAATTCACGCAATAACGCAGCCATTAAGGCGCGGCACTGCCCCCGGTCAAGGGACGTTCTTGCCTCCAGCTTGTCAATAGTAGTAGGATCATCGATCGGGGTATTTGGGCTCAGAGTGAGGTCGTCATCGGAGTTCTTCAGGATCGCGTTCAGCGAGAACGTAAAACGCGCATCCCGGGCATAAAGTGGTGGTGGAATATCAAGGACAGGAGACATGTTCCCATTGGCACCAATTCTCTCAGGGAGAATCCACTGGCGGAATGGCAGCCGGCTTTGCTGTTGCATGTTTTGGAGGTTCTCCAAAATTGGTACAAACGTAGCAAGTAACACTCCGGGAAACTCAATGAGAGCCCCGCGTGTGTTATGACAGCTGGAATCAATCACTGACTCCATATCAATCTGATTGTAGGTGGCGAGCTTGGCTGCAATTGTTGATTGGTGATGCTCAGAGCTGAGGTTGAAATCTTTGCCTGCTGTGCACTTCTCGCTAACGGTGAAGAGTAAAGTCGAGCTTTCAGCTCCCTTTAGTGACACGAAGCAAAGCAAAGTGCCTTCATCGAGTCGCCTTGATTCTTCCCACCACGTTCGTCGTTCGGCTGGCAGCATTCTTCGGAGGGAGGGAAGTTGGGGGAATGATATCTGGGCTTCAAATCCTCGCCGATGGTTGTACGAGACATATCTGATGTATGCATTGGGATAAGAATATATTTGTACATCTCCGAGGTTAAGCTTAGGGTTGCTCAATAAATCCGGATCATTCTCGACAGCAGTCAGCAATCCGCCAAGGGCTTCTTTGAGCACACCGAATATATCGTGACGGAGAAGCCGAAATAGTGTATCGCGGTGACGATCGGCAGGGTCGGCAAGAAAATGAGGCTGGTCAGGGTCAGTGGAAGGTAAGAACTCCACTATGTTGCTTCGAATCTCGTCTTCGGTTGGGAGAATTTTGATTTTGGTGATATCAAGCTTGTCATTGTCATGTCGGTCTCCTGGAAGGGCAATGTCGCGAGGATACGTAGAGGCCACGACAGTGGTGGAGACGCCGCCTACACGTGGCTCCTCGGGGTGATCAAGCAAACCCTTCGCGCGTGCTATCATTGCTCGAAGTTCTGCAACCCGCTTGGCGAGTATTTGGAATGCGGTAGATCTGTTATCCAGACCAGTGATCTCTGGGATATTTTCTAGAGAGTCAACTAGGTCTGGAAGGTCGTCGTGAAAAGTTGCTCGCGGTTCTCTCCTCAGCACTTCACAAATAGCGGTTGACATCGCAACGAGTGTCCCTGCCAAAGTCATTATCAAACTGACTTTGGAAGATTCAATGTGTGCCTCGACCAAATTTGTGCTGAGGCGCTTGAAGAAAGGGATTGCTCGGGTTCCGTTGCTGCCGCTAATGTAGTTGTACAGATTTCCCACGAATGTGTCAACTGACAAGCAGTGCAGTAGCGCTGGATGTGTAATGACCAAGAGGAAGGGGTGGGCGAGATCAACAAACTCGCGGCAACCATTGGTATGAGCCACCATACCCAAGAGCGTCTGTATATGCTGACGCCCGTAGTGTCCTTCATCGTCAAGGTCTCGCGGCAACATTTGCGTCCACTCTCGATCTTCTTCGTCTAATATTACAAGAGCGCCGCTCCACAGTCTTTCCATTGTCCAAGTATCATTTGGCGTCGGTGGAGTCTTGAGGAGTCTCTTCCAAGCATTATAATCTGCCCTCGCTTGTTGTCGTTCGGGGGTTATCTCGATGCGGTCGCGGACTGGACTCGACGGCTCCTGCTCGATGGAGGGATCGTGGAAAAATCTGCAGTTTACGCCAAAGCTACAGTGTCCAGTCCGAAAGTTCCGACAAACAGTAATTCCGCCGCCTCCTCTGCCTCCTCGGTGCGCTCGACCTCGACCTCCTTGGTTCCTTGTGTCCCCTGGTCTGGCCCAAGAACTTCCCCTACCGCCACGGGGAGCCCAGCCTCGTCCGCTTTGGCCACGTTGAGTCATAGTAGTAAATGTAATTCAATATGAAGGATGTGGTTTGAGCATCCGAAGGTAAGATAGTGGAGAAGAGCAACGCAGCAGCTGTTCATGACGAGCAACAAAGAAAATGGATGTCGCATCTCCTCGCAGAAGCGAATTTCTAGGTGCGAATGTAGTACACGTGGCAGCGCATAATTGACCTACTAGAAACATCCACCTTCACCTCTGGCACATGTCATTGGTGTTTGAGAGAAGGGTGGTGTCGCGTAAATTATCGTTCGCTGAAAGTCTCTTGGCTTTGGCAGGCTCATACCTGCTTTTGAGGTCAGCCTCGATGTTTAAAGATTATTTCCCCCAAGCCCCTCGATATTAAAGTTATAAAAATATAACGAATATAAATTACTTGACAATAGCGGCACCCTTCACGAGGAGCAGCTGGACGATATCAATATGCCTATTCTCAGAGGCCCTATGCAGTAGCATCTGTCCATCAGAATGAGCCGCCTTGACGTCGACGTGGCCGTTACTTGGAGCTGACTTCAGAAACATCTATCCTTTCCGGTTTGTAACCGTCACGTCGACACCCTTCTTGAGCAGCAGCTTCACAATAGCCTCGTGCCCGCTTGGCAGCCCAACTCAGTGGCGTCCGGCCGTCGTTGTATCTTGCATTGACCTCGACGTCGGCCCTCTTCTTGAGCAGCAGTAGGGCCACGCCGACGTGCCTGTAGCGAGTAGCCTAGTGCAATGGTGCTTTTCACGATTTCGTGCTAATGCTCAGGGTACATAGTAGCAAGTTTAGTCATTTTCCATCGTCCAATCTCATCCAGCATTTCCATAAACATTGCCTTCGTTTAACTTGTTTTTCACGCCGAGATTTTGCTGCCTCGTTGAGCTTGCCCTGGTCATTGAGCGTTGACGCAAGGTTTTTTCATAGCCGAGACCGTGTCGGGGTGCTCGTGGCCGAGGATCCGCTATCGCTTCTCGAGCACATCTCTCTATATTGCCGCGGGCTCGTCGAGCTTGCCTTGGCCTCTGAACGTTATAGCAAGGTTATTCATAGCCAAGACCGTATACGGGTGCTCGTGGCCAAGGATCCGCTACGATTTCTCAAGTACGTCTCTCCGCATTGCTGCTGCCTCGTCAAGCTTGCCTTGGTCATTGAGCGTGTTCGCAAGGTTGCTTAGAGCCGTGTAGCTTCTTTGACTCTAACCTGAGCGAATATGAGATTGGTGCTTTGATTGCGACATGTGGGTCGTAAGGCGCCGATGGACATGCTCGGGAGAACTTGTAATATTGCTAATTTCCCTTATATCAACCTATTCAAGTCTCCTTAGTGTCACAGAGCTGAACCTAACCCAGCATTGCTCGGCTGAAGAAAGATCTTCAGAACCGACCCTCGAGCAGTAATGTAAAAACAATTCAGATCGTCTAGACTATATGAGATTTCACCCTCGAGCGATTCTGCATTCACGATTGAAGGTGCGTGTTGTTTTAGCACTCTCTCGGCTTCACCGACTGCGAGCCATTCCATGCTATAAGAAAGATTGCTTGGATGGCTATTACGTGTGATCTGACTCGGACCTGTTGAGTATTCGATCTGAACCTCGAGATGCCCTGCATCATAGAGTGGTGATGCGTGGTTGACTTCAACGCCTTTTGACAGTATCTGGTCCTGAAGAAGTGTGTAGCTCTCGACAGATATGCTATCTGAGGATAGTTCCCGTGGCGAAGGAAGCGTTCTTGGAGTAATATCATTCGAAGGTTGAATTAATACGTCGCCTGTCCGCGCTGTAGGGCTACTCGGTGTTCTTTCTGAAGGCTTCGAGAGTGCCTTGGGATCCGATAAAATTTTATCTGTCTCTAAGCGATTTGGTGTCCGAGGCTGTAAGACCTCTCCCTCCTCAGCCTCTGGCAGCGCCAAGCTACGCAATGTCGACGCTGACAGGGGTAGCGTAAGGAGTGTGCTTTCAAGCGGGTCCGGATATACAGTCTTCTGCCGTCTCGAAAGAAGTATCGTAAGGCTATTCCTTATATGATTTGCCAATTCCCTGTTGAATCTTTGCTCTATTTCCTTAAGCCTCGGAGAAAAGGGTAACCGCCAACCGGGGTATAGTCTTCCGTGGCACCGTGGCGTGTGTATTTTCCCGTACATACGAATGAAAGCATTACAAAGAAAGCAGGCATCCTTGGTCGAACAGAAAACTCGAGGCGGCAGTTTGAAAGCCTCGAGCTCACAGTAAAAGAGCAGCTGGACCTCGGCGTGGATCTTGGCGTCCTTCAAGGTTTTTCGTGTCTGCTGGACAAACTGGTTATTTGCTTCAACCTCACTGACGTTTAATAACCGACAGACCTGGCCGACATTCCATTGCTGTTTATACAGTGCGTTGATTCGCGAGACCGTGGAAGGAAGGGTCGGAGAACATTGATTGGCCGGTATTTTCTGGAATGCATTCTGAGGTAGGCTGACAAGAACAATCTTCATCTGTCGGACCAAGGGGATTTTCTTCGCTGTGCGATAGAGGAATCTGGCAGCTTCCCGGTACCTTGCAACCTTACTAATAATATTCAAGAGGTTCTTTCTCGATGCTGGACCCATAATTTGGTTCGGTATAGCGCTAAGCAGGTCTTGGGGTTCTCCTACTCGCCACAAGCGATTGACTCCTTCCACTAACTCCCCTAGCCGGGATGGCTTGCGATGTTTGGCCCATGCATCGACCAACTTAATCACTTCTTTAGCTCGTTCTACAAACAATCTAGAGCGTAGGAGCAGCCCGGTGTCTTGGACTGTCTCCTTTTCCAGCCATCGGATAGCATTTACAGCCTCTTGGAGCAGTTCCTTGATGGGTTGCCTTGGGGTATTCCTGCTGTTGGGAATGAATCGCAGACGGCAGAGAATGCGTACCGAGCACATAGAGATAATTGCAGTAAAGACCTGATCCTCGATAGCTGGAGTGCCGTCTCCTCAGTCTGATTAGCAGCGAAAGGGTATAAGACATGGGTCAC
>Ga0302221_10003085_pt1 | contig 10167 bp, 8 predicted proteins | sample II_Palsa_E2_1_FD_193517 | JGI IMG/M metagenome (GOLD analysis project Ga0302221, IMG submission 193517) | Peat permafrost microbial communities from Stordalen Mire near Abisko, Sweden - II_Palsa_E2_1 | ecosystem: Environmental > Terrestrial > Soil > Palsa > Peat permafrost | place: Sweden...
CTTATCAATTGTGGAATATAAAAGAAAAAATAAAATATTAAAATTTAACTATGATGAATTATTTTAGTGATTTTTTAAAACCCAAAGTATATATTTATATTTCTAATAAACTCTTGGCCTTAATTTTAATGGGTAGCCTCATATTGGGGGTTAGTTCTTTTTATTTAGGAATATATGCCACGCCACCGGATTTCCAGCAGGGTGAAAATTATAGAATTATTTATATTCATGTAACTGGGGCCTGGTTATCCTTAGCTCTATATAGTTTAGTAGCCCTATTTAGTTTAATTTATTTAATCAACAAACATGTACTATTTTACTTAATTGCTAAAGTTAATGCTTTAATAGGGATTCAATTTAGTCTAATTACCCTAGTCACAGGCTCTCTGTGGGGAAGACCCACTTGGGGAAGCTTTTGGGTTTGGGATGCAAGGCTGACTTCTGTATTAATTTTATTTTTTCTTTATTTAGGTTATTTTGTTATAGATAGTGCTCATGAAATTAGAATAAAAGCCATGAATTATAGTTCTATTTTAGCCATTTTAGGATTCATTAATATACCTATTATTAGATATAGCGTTAATTGGTGGAATACTTTACATCAATCCTCCAGCGTAACACAAACTTATATTACTTTAGATCTTTGCATTTTTGTACCAATTTTATTATGTTTTATAGGTTTGGTGGGCTATTCTATAAGTATATTTTTCTTAGAAATAAGAAAAAATATTATTTTACATAGAATAGAAATGTATTATTTTACATAGAATAGAAATGTATTATTTTACATAGAAATATGAGATTTTAGAGTTCATAATCATCTTTCCCCTAGAAATAGGGGAATTTAGAGTTAATACGCATCTTTCCCCTAGAAATATGAGATTTTATATCATAGTAACAGATATAAATTTTTAATGGTTTTATGTGAAATATGGTTCGGGTCTTGAAGATTCGACCCCATATTTCACATATCATCAAAATAAGCTAGAACATTTTATTGAGCCCACGGGTCTATATTATAATAGTAAAGTCAAGTCTTATTTATAAAAAAACATGTTAGAAAGCGCAAAATTAATTGGAGCAGGTTTAGCCACAATAGGTCTAGCAGGAGCAGGAGTAGGAGTAGGTACAGTATTTGCAGCATTAGTAAATTCTACAGCTCGTAACCCATCTTTAAAACAACAATTATTTAGTTATGCTATTTTAGGATTTGCCTTAACAGAAGCTGTAGGTTTATTTGCTTTAATGATGGCCTTCTTAATTTTATATGCATTTTAATTAATAATATAACATCCAAGTAGGAAAGTAGAAGAATTAAATTAGTTTTTTAAAAAAAAACTAAGGTATAATTTAATCTCATAACATAATAGGGGTTTTAGGTCTTTCTCCTTGTAATGTTGAATAGGAAAGTAGAAGAATTAAATTAGTTTTTTAAAAAAAAACTAAGGTATAATTTAATCTCATAAATATAATAGTAACATTATAGAGGTTTTAAGTCTTTCTCCTTGTAATGTTGAGTAGGAAAGTAGAAGAATTAAATTAGTTTTTTAAAAAAAAACTAAGGTATAATTTAATCTCATAAATATCATAGTAACATTATAGAGGTTTTAAGTCTTAGGCTAAAGACGGATTCGAACCGCCATTTGAGGATTTGCAGTCCTTTACATTACCATTATGTTATTTAGCCCATTACTAAGTAATTAAAATCATGATAGATAAATATCCCTATGTCTAAGATCAAACCATTATTAATTCTAGTTCATATGACTGAAATTAGTTATAGAATTTATTATATTCTGCTGACTCTAATTTTAACTTTTATGATCTCTTTTTTATGTTTAGAGGAAATTTTTTACTTCTTGGCCTTCCCCATAATTAACCTAAACCCCATTGAATTACAACATTTTATTTATACAAATATTACAGAACTTTTTTTTACTTATATAAAAAGTTCTATGGTCTTAAGTATTTTTTTATCTATCCCGGTTGGTTATATTCATCTTTGGGCTTTCCTAGTGCCAGGTTTATATGAATTTGAAAGGAAATATTTAAGTTATTTAATGCTTAGTTCATTAGTCATGTTAGCCATAGGTTTCTTAATAGGTTACCAAATTTTAATACCTTTAACATGGAAATTTTTTTTAGAATTAGAATGGAGTTCTCCTTTATTATTAATAAAATTGGAGCCTAAAATCAGTGAATATTTTAACATCATTACAAAGACCATATTTTTTTTTATGATTAGTTTTCAATTGCCAATAATTTTTTTTAGTTTAATAAATCTTAATTTTATATCCTTTAAAACATTAATTTATAATAGACATTATGCAATATTATATGCATTAATCATTGGGGCTTTATTATCTCCACCTGATGTTTTTAGTCAAATGCTCATAGCTATACCCACATGGATTTTTTATGAGATAATCATATTTATGATTATTTTTAAAAATCATATTAATAATTTAAGTTCTCACTAACTAATCCTTTATTGTGAATTATGAATATAAAAATAGTTGAGATAAATAAATGTTCGCCCTATCTTTATTCTACAAAGATAATTAATTAGGAGTTCCTAATCATTCCTTGTTAGGGAGAAAAGTCCGGGCTCATAGGCGGGTACTGGTTAATGGCCAGCGAGGATAACCTTAGGGAAAGTGAATACAGAAAAATGAATTAATTATTAAGATTAATTTTTGAAACTTACTTTAAAATTTTAAATGAAGTATTATTTTTGATAACAAAAATAACATAAAACCCTACCCCCAGTCCTTTCAATCTCATTGGAAACAATGATTTGAGACTAATGAACATTTTAAACAAAATCCGGCTTAGGGTTTATCTCAATATACCATAAATAGGATATTGGATTTATCCTGTCCTAATCATTACAGTAAATATTTAAAAATTGATTTTTTTTTATAATTAAAATTTATAACTTTCCTACTAACTAGTCCATAATAGATTCTAAAAATATTCTAAAAATATAAAGGATTCATAATTTTGTAATTTAATTTTCTCATAGATATTAAACTACCCAATGAGACCAATAGAATTCCTATCCAAATTCCTATGATTAAAGGATTAAATATGATTTTCATATACCAACCCAGTTCAAGGTTACCATCACCCAATAAAATATATATATCTGATAAAAAATTAGTATTAATACTTGGTTTAAAACTTAAAATTTTTTTTAAACTATAAAATCTTTGTTCAGGAAAGATAACTGAAATTAAATAATCCTGTTGTTTTATTAGAAAATTAAAAATAAGTGTTTTATAATTATTTATTTCAAAAAAATGAAGATTTCTGAAAATAAAATTATAATTTTCAAATTTTATTATTTCACCGGGATGAATCATGTGCATAAAAGAAGATTGAAAATTTAAGTTAAAAGCTATAGAAAATATAAATATCCCTATCCCCAAGTGTGAGATTAACATCCCGTTAATCTTTTTAATATGACTCATTAAAATGAAAAGATTAATAAAAAGCCATAGAATCAATAAAATAATAATAAAAGATAATAAGGAATTGATTTTTTCATATAAACTAATTTCTAATAGATAATAAAAAATAAAACCAAAGGAGAAATTTTGAAAGTTTAAAAAAGAATAAACTTTATCCCCACGCCATATTACAAGGGGGCCAAAACTAATAAATATAATAAAAGGAATCATTAAAGGAATAAATATTTCATTATAAAAATTAGGTCCCAATGAAACTTGTTTTAGAAGAAAAAAAGATAATATAATAGGTAAAGAAATACCTAAAAAAACAATAAAACTCATGAAAATAAAGAATATATTATTAATTCTTATTACATTTTCTTTTGATATTAAATAAAATTTAATAAATTGGAATAAATAATTATGATTATTCTTGTAATTATAAATAATAAATAATATTAAAAAAATTAAATAAAAAAAAATAAATAAGCCGCTAATGCTATCATTAGCAAAACTATGTACTGAGACTAATAAACCAGAACGAACAAAGAAAGTGCCCATGAGACTTAATAAAAATATAAGAATGGCCAGGGATAAGGTCCAATGATTTAATCCATAACCTTTTTCATTTACTATAAAATTATGTAGTAATGCAGTTCCCAATAACCAGGGTATTAAAGAAATATTTTCCACCGGATCCCAAAACCACCATCCTCCCCAACCTAATTCATAATAGGCCCACCAACTACCTAATCCTATTCCAAAAGTTAGTAAACACCAAGAGAATAGGGTGAATAATTTCATATAATAAATCCAAAAATAAGGGATATATTTTTCTTTTAAAATAACAAATGCTATGGAGAATCCTATGGAAAATCCTAAATAACCCAGATATAGAAACGGTGGGTGTAAAGCTAAAGTAGGATCTTGTAAAATTGGATTCAATTCCATTCCATTAGAAAAAAAATATAAACCTCTTAAAAAAGGATTAGAAGCAAAAACAGTGAATAAAATAAAAAAAAAAATACTATAGGTTTGAATATTTAAAATTTTAAAAAAAAATAAACTTTTATCATGGGAGCTTATTATAGATAATATAAAACTATATAATAACAAGATCCAACACCATAGCATCATAGAGCCTTCTTGGTTACCCCAAAGGCCACATATTTTGTATATAAGAGATTCAATGGAATGGGAGTATTTTATTATATTTATTAATGAAAAATCTGAAGTTATATAAGAATAAAACAAACATAAAAACCCCAACCATAGACACAAAAAACTAATTTTTGGTATATATATAAATATATTGGAATTTATTTTTATAAATAAATTCTTACGTTTATTATACAAAATTTGGTAATATGTTTTAAATAACAGATCATTAGCAATGATTTCTATGTATTTTTTTAAATATTTACTTTTTTTTTTTAAATATATAAGAATTTTAGGAAGTTCATTCTCTAAAAAATATAAAATAATATTTAAAAAAATTCTATAAAAATCATAAAAAAAACCAATGGACGTAGAAAATAAACTTATTATAATTAAATAATGTCCTAATTCTATTAACATAAAATATTAGAATTAATTTGAATAATTTTTTTAATTAGAATTAACCACCCGTCATCACAAAATTCTTTTTGTCTTCCTATTAATTATGAGGACTTTATAAAGAATCTTGACAGCCTAGGGGTTTAAACACAAAACCACAGATAATATCCCCAAAGAGCAAAGAGGTTTCTGGGCCATGATTATACTCAAAGGTATTTATTTAATTTTATTTTTTTAGAAAAAATTTATTTTTTTATAAATACTATCTTTTATTTACCCTTTTTATATACTATTTTTTTATTTCATATGAAATAAAAACCATAGAATAAAGTTATTTTTTTTTTTTTGTTTTTTTTTTATATACACATGGCTTACGAGTATTAGAAAACTCTCCTAATTTATGTCCAATCATATCATGCGTAATAGTTATAGGTGTAAATCTATTACCATTATGTAAATAGATGCTATTACCCCTTAATGATTCTATGATAGTAGAATTACGAGCCCAAGTTTTAATAGGTTTAAACTCTTTATTTTTTTTTGCTTTTTCAATTTTAGATAGTAAATTATATTGAAAAAAAGAATCTTTCCATTTTGAACGAGTCATATTAGTAATAATTTTTTATAAAGAAAAATTTAAAGTAATTTCGTGAGTTAAAATAAATAAAAATGAAGGATTAAATAAAAATGTAACAAGAAATAAAAAAGTAGAAGAAATAATTAAAGATTTTTGAATATCCATTGTTAAATAACTATGAGAATTATTATTTTCAAAATACATAATTTTTATTAAACGGATATAATATACAGCAGCTATAACACTGGTTAAAACTCCTATAATAGCTAAAACATACATAGAAGAAACTATTGCAGAATAAAAGACATATAATTTACTTGCAAATCCAGCTAACGGTGGAATACCCGCCATAGATAAAACTGTAATAGCTAATGAAATAGCCAATAAAGGATTTTCTTTAGCTAATCCAGTTAATTCACTAATATAAGTAATTCTTACGTGATCTATTTTTTTATATAAAGATAATGCTATACTAAATATACTAATAGACATAATAATATAAATTATAATATAAATTAATAAACTTTGTATTCCTTCAACAGTAGCCGAAGATAATGCAATTAAAATATATCCAATATGCCCTATGGCACTATAGGCTAATAGTCTTTTAATTTTTTTTTGTTCTATTGCACCAATGGCTCCTATAATCATGGAAGTCATAGCAGAAAATATAATAATTTGTTGCCATTGATCTACTAATCCGTAAAAGGTTTCTAAAAATAATTCTATAAATAAACCTAATATTGCAATTTTTGGTACAATAGCAAAAAATGCAGTTACTATCATTGGAGCTCCTTCGTATACATCAGGGGCCCACATATGAAATGGAGCAGCTGCGATTTTAAAAAATAAAGCTACAGCAATAAAGGCAATACCTATAGAGATGGCAGTTGATATTTCATTATATTCTACAGCACTATTAATTAATAAATGATTTAAAGATTCAAAATTGGTTGTACCAGTTAATCCATAAATTAAAGAACATCCGAAAAGTAAAATTCCTGATGATAATGCCCCTAAAATAAAATATTTTAATCCCGCCTCTGTAGAAAATTGAGAATCTCGTTTTAATGTGGCTAAAATATATAAAGATAAACTTTGTAATTCAATAGCTAAATACATAATGATAAAATCATAAGAACTTATTAAAAGCATCATACCTAATGTGGCTAATAATATTAATATACCAAATTCAAAGTAACTAATTTTTTCGTCTACAAAATATTGAAATCCCATAAAAATCACAATGGAAGCACTTATAACAATAATAAATTTAACTAATGAAGTTAAATTATCAACCATTACCATACCACTTAAAACTAAAGAATTATAAAAAGGATTATTTATAATCAATATCCCTGTAATTAAAAGTACTTCTATAGATAGCCAACTTATAGTTTCAATAGAAGTTTTTTTAGATGTATTTAAAAATACTGCCATAGTCAATAAGAATAAAATACTTAGACTAATATAAATCTCTGGAAAAACTAATTTAAAATCATTTTGGAAAAATTCAAGATAACTAACCATCAGTTATTAAAATATTTTAACAAATATATAAAAATAAAAATATAAAAATATATTTATTAATTAAAATATATAAAAAATAAAGTAATTAAATATAAAAAAAAAATTTTATAAAAAAAGATATATGGTATAAAATTCCATAGTCCAATAAAAGTTATAAATAATGTAAGACCAATAAACATTATAAAACCATAATGATAAACATAACCACTTTGTAAATTACTTAATCTTTTACTTAAAGAATAAATGATTTGTACTATTCCATAGGGTCCTATCACTTCAATTATACCACGATCTAAATTTTTAAATCCTATATTATAACCAAAATCTAAGGCTTTTTGTACTATAAATTCATTATAAATTTTATCAAAGTACCATTTTTTACTTAAGAAACTAAATAATTTATTTCCAAATGTACTTAATTTATATGATAATATAATATAATTATATAAAGAATATAATATAAAAGCAGATAAAGCACCTATAATACTAAAAATTACAGGAATTAACTTTATCCAATAAGCTATAAATTCAGATTCTAACATAATTATATGATCGGGAAGGATAAATAAAGAATTAGCCCAAAAATTTGTACCCAATCCTATAAACATATCTTTTGTAATATAACCAATAAAAATACTTCCTAAAGCTAATAAGATTAAAGGTATTGTCATAAATAAAGAAGGTTCATGACTATGATTTAAATATGTTTTATAACTATTACTATTATTTAAAAAAGTTAAAAATAATAAACGGAAAGAATAAAAAGAAGTAAAAAAGGCGGATATTGTACCTAACCAATGAGCAAAACTTCCACCTATAGTATATTTAGCATAAGTTAATTCTAAAATAACATCTTTAGAGTAAAACCCTGTTAAAAATGGAAATCCCATTAATGAAAGTGATCCTATTACCATCATAGAATAAGTAAAAGGAATAAGTTTAATTAAACCCCCCATTCTTCTCATATCTTGTTCATCATTTAAAGCATGAATAACAGAACCAGCACTTAAGAATAAAAGTGCTTTAAAGAAAGCATGATTCATTAAATGAAACATACTAACAGAATAATTAGATATCCCACAAGCAAATACCATATAACCCAATTGACTACATGTTGAATAAGCTATAACACGTTTTAAATCATTTTGTACCATCCCTGTCGTAGCAGCAAAGAAAGCTGTAATAGCCCCCATAAAAGTTACTAAAATTAAAGCATTTGGTGCATATTCAAAAATAGGAGAACATCTAATGATTAAAAAAACTCCCGCAGTAACCATGGTAGCGGCGTGAATTAATGCTGACACTGGAGTAGGTCCTTCCATAGCATCTGGTAACCAAGTATGTAACCCTATTTGAGCTGATTTACCCACTGCTCCTATAAATAATAAAATACAAATTAAAGTTAATTTGTCAACTTCTAAACTAAAAAATATAAATTTAGTCTCTGCTAAATAAGGGGCTATAGCAAAGATTGTAGAAAAATCTATAGTTTTGAATACTAAAAATATGGTAAACATAGCTAAACTTAAGCCAAAATCTCCTATTCTATTTACAATCATAGCTTTCATGGCTGCTTTGTTAGCTTGTAAACGAGTAAACCAAAAATTAATTAATAAATAGGATGATAATCCTACTCCCTCCCAGCCTACAAACATTTGTATAAAATTGTCTGCGGTAACTAATATTATCATAAAAAAAGTAAATAAAGATAAATAAGCCATAAATCTAGGTACATGGGGATCTTCACTCATGTAACCTATTGAATATAAATGAACTAATGAACTTACACTAGTAACTACTACTAACATAGTAACAGTTAAGCTATCAAACATAAAACCCCAAGCTCCATATAAAAGTTCAGAATCTATCCAAGTCATAAGAGTTATATAACAAGGACTTGCACACAATCCTACTTCATAAAAAGCCAATAATGATAATATAGCACATATTGAAATTAATAATGTGGTTAATAATTGCGTCCCTTTCTTACCTAAGAATCTTCCTAATAATCCAGCAGTCATAGCAGCCATAAGGGGTAAAAATATTATTAATATATACATGATTTATCCTTTTATAAGATTTATATATTTAACAGCAATAGTACCTTTTATTCTATAATATGCTACTAAAATAGCTAACCCTATGGCAGACTCAGCTGCTGCAACAGTCAAAATAAATAAGGAAAAGATTTCTCCTATTAAATCATTTAAATAAACAGAAAAAATAATAAAATTCGCATTTACAGCTAATAATATTAATTCAATAGACATTAACATTATAATAATATTTTTTCTATTTAATAATATTCCTAGGGTTCCTAATAAAAAAAGAACCATTGCTACTATTAAATATTCAACTAAATTGATGGTCATGATAAAAATATTTTAATTAAGTTTAAATAAAAACATAAAACACCATAAGTATACTATGGTAAATAGTTTATAATAAAAAAAAAAATGTTATAAAATGGGCTTATAACTCAGTGGTTAGAGTGTGCGCCCGATAAGCGCAAAGTCAGTGGTTCAAATCCACTTAGGCCCAATTATTTTATATTGTTTTTTAATTTATATATTTTTAAAGAGATCCGTAAAGTCTTTTTAGAGGATTTCTTAAAATTTTAAATACATAAGGAATTTGTTTGATTTTTGGAATATTTACAACTATGGCAGATAGTGTTCTATAATTTACCATAAAATATTTAGGGATACATAAATATTTTTGTACTAATTTTCTTTTTTTTGAACTAAAAAGAGCGATAGATTTAATAATATTCAACGAATTATAATTAGCTTGAATAATATCTCCTTTTTTTACAAAATAGCCCGGCTTAGTTACCTTTTTACCATTAACTAAAATATGTCCATGGTTTATTAATTGATTACTAGCAAATATACTTGGAGCAAAATTTATTCTAAATAAAACACTGTCAAGTCTAGTTTCTAAAAACTTTAATAAATTTTTTGTAGGTCTACCTCTATAGCCACAAGCCATTTTATAGATTTTATAAAATTGTTTTTCTCTTAAATGGCCATAATATCTACGTAATCTTTG
>Ga0302221_10003086_pt1 | contig 10167 bp, 2 predicted proteins | sample II_Palsa_E2_1_FD_193517 | JGI IMG/M metagenome (GOLD analysis project Ga0302221, IMG submission 193517) | Peat permafrost microbial communities from Stordalen Mire near Abisko, Sweden - II_Palsa_E2_1 | ecosystem: Environmental > Terrestrial > Soil > Palsa > Peat permafrost | place: Sweden...
TATAAAACTAGCCCTTAGCTCGACAAAGGATTAAGCGTCTAAAAGCGCTAGCAATAGTTTTAAAAAGGACTAAAGATTAATAGAACCGAAATTTCTAAGAAGCATTAATGTTACTCTTATAAACTTACTTTTAATAACTCCGACCTTAGAGTAAAGGGTATATGCTATGCTCGATTTTTCGAGATATCCACTTTCTATAAGCACTTTACTTGATAACTATAGCGCTATACACTTAGTAAATAGTAAAGAATTACTCAAGCTAAAGTTGTTACGGTTTTGCGCTGGCACGTGCAGCGCTAGTACCGATCGGGCTAGGGTTGGCGAGCCTAGGATATTTAAGCATGCAATGCTTCCTGTTTCCTACTTCCTTCCTTAGCTTTGTATAGTCGTAATTAAGACCCTTCTACTTTTGCCTTCCTTTCCAAGCCCTGAAGCTAGCGCTCGTGACAAAAGTCTTTTATTAAAGTAGCTTATAATAAGTACATCGAAGCCGGTTCCTTTAGCTTCCCGATCTTAAGATATAGCAAGAAGGTAATTAAGAAGGTTTTAAATAGCATAGCTAGCCCGAACTCGGAAGATTTAACCTTATTAGATATTATAATTGTTAAAGGATTTTATATTAATATAATTTCCGAAGCTCGATTAAATAAAGCAAGAGTTTAATATTATAGCTTAAATTGCTCGCTTTAATATAAAATTAAAGGGAAAAGCGTTATGCTTAAGCAATTAAAGCGCATATATAACTTAGTATTTCTTAAATTTAAGCTACTTTTTACTTATTTTAAAGTTCTTCCCGAAATTTTAACAAGTATAGCAAGAATTTTAATATTTTTAACAATCGAATAAAGTATAAGGGCAAGGTTTTAGCATTTGCGGGACTACTTTAAACTAAGAAGCGATTTAAAAGAAGTATAATATATATAAGTAAGGCACTTTAGCTTAAAGGCTTTATAAGCACTTGTTAAAAGCGCAAGAAATGTGATTATTAAGGGCATTATAAGAGCTAAGTGCATGTATTACTCGATAACTTATACAATGCAAGTTATTTTAAAGCAATCTTCCGAAAAGAAGTCTTTAAGACTATTCTTTAAAATTTTATAAGATCTTTTCGACTTCTTAGAAGACTATAACAGAGCTTAATAGCTTTTAATAATTAAGGACAAGTATAATAAGAAGCTCTTCGGCTTTATTCTTATAAATAAGTCTTTAGTTTCGGTATTTAATATAATTAAAGATTTCGATTATTAAGTAAGAAGGCAATTTAACCTTATAATTTATAAAATATAGCACAATAATAACACTTTCGTTATTGCAATTAAAAGATATATAAAGTATAAGCTTTAAGCTAAAGAGGTAAGTATTAAAATCGAGCTAGCCCTTACTTATACTTATAAGCTTAATAGAGGTGCTAAACGCGCAAGATAAGAGGCTATAACTAAGTCGATTAAAATACGCGTAAAAACAAGTCTTTTAAAGGACCTTTAGCTAAAAATAACCCTTGCTACTATATTCTTATATAATAGGAGCCCCTCGTATATATATGACATGCGCTTACCTAATAAGGTTCTCGACGCTTAATTCCGAAATTATTTTAGGTAATATAATCTTGCGCTTATTATATGCTTAATAACTAATCTTTAACTTAACTAAAATAAGATTTACATGTATAAAGCTCAAGCATATTTACTAATTAAAGAATGCGAAGCTGAAAAATAGAAGAGAGCTTTTAAAGTTAATCCTTATAAGCATATTAAATATTTAATTAGCTATATAGCATTTAATATATATAAAATTTAAGTTCTTGCGCTTAAGAGAGTAATTATTACGCAAAATGTTATATTCGACAAAGATACCCTTTACTCGAAAGAGTTTAAATAAGTAATAAGCTAACTATTTAAAATTACTAAGCAAGTAGTTAAACTAATCGAGGAAGAGGAGATTTAAGACGCTAAATCGATTTTTGAGAATAATAAACTATAAAAGGACGATTTGCTTAAGTAAACTTTAAGCCCGCTTATTATAAGGGGTATAAAAGAGCTCTCGAGTAAGGACTTAAGCGGCTAAAACTCGAGGGTAACAATCTTTACTTTAAAACTTGTAATAAAGACTAAACTTATATCCCCGGATCTTACTTTAAAGCTTAAAAGCATGCCAAGTTTTAATTAAAGGAGTAAAGGGGTTTTAGCTAAGCTAACACTAGCGCTTAGTTTGATAAATAAAGAGGCTAATAAGCTTCTAGAACTTGTTAAGGAAGTATATTTAATTAAAGAAAGAGAAAGAAGGACTTTATTATTAGATTAAGCCTAAAATCTAATATAAAGCAATTTAAAAGGCTTACAACAAAGCATTAATAAGCTATTTGCAAAACCGAAACGCAAATACGAGTATAAAGTATAAAATAAGTTATAGTAGAGCAAGAGAATTTAAAGATAAAGACCTAATAATAATAATTACGCCCTTAATAAAGTAAAGCTTAATAATAGCTAAATATATATAACTTTATGCATATTGCTTATTATAATAGCAAGATCGGATAATATTAATTACTTTAAGTCCCTTTTAAGCACGCTATAGCTTAATTAGCTAAGCGAATTAGGTAATAAAAACGAGGAAAGGTATAAGATAGTGCATATAATAATCGCGGCATCAATTTTATAAAACTAAAGCTTAAGGGACAAAGATGCTCTTAAGGGCAAAACCCCCCGCATTTATTAAAACAATCTCTTAAAAGAACTAAAGTCTTAGAATAATCTAAAAAAGCACTACTCGGGGCCTTCTTTAAGCAAGATATAATACTCGAGCTTAAAAACCTTAAATTTAGAGATTATTAGAAGATAATCTCGCGCAATAAAACAATAGCTTACTTAATCCCTTTAAAATAAGTATTTAAATACAAATATAACTTAAATAGTTACTTAATTAAGTGTTAATTAAAGATTATTATATAAGGTAATTTATAAGAAGAGAACTTTATCTTGTCGACTTATACGGCTACACTTGTAACGCGCTCTTTTAAAATATTTATAGCTATTATAGCTTACTTTAATTTAAAAATTAAGCAATTTGATATAATTAACGCCTTTGCAAACGCGAAAAGACTAGTGTGGCGGGGTAAACCGCCAGAGGTCGATTTCTATGCATTTTAGAGGGTTCGGCTAGCGTTGCACGTGACTGCAAAAGGGATATATATTCTAGGTTTTTGCACATCAACCTTCATATATAGAACTTCAATTCTTGTATATCATTATTATTGTTATTACTTTATATCACTTGCATATTTTTAATCGATTACTTCTACATTTAATAATTGTTTATCCGTTGCTTGTTTGCATTCTACTATTGCTTTATATTTACATATGCGTTTGCTTGTTGCTTTATTGCTTAGTTTCCTAGTATCGTTCTTGTAAGGCCTTTTCTTCTAGCTGAGGTCCGCCCCCCTACACTAGCCGGAAGCTCTTTAATAGCATATTAACTCCTCGACAAATTTAAAATCCTTAGTATATATACTAAAATTGATTAAGCCTTATATAAGCTAAAGGACTCCCTAGCGCTTTAATATAACGAATTTGTAAGCACCTTAATTAAGATAAGGCTCGAGCTATGCAAAGAAGAGCTATATATATATATATAAACTTAAAGTATAAAGTATTTATTTTATTTTATATCGACAATATATAAGTAATATTTTATAAGAGCGACAAAGCATTAGCAAATAAGATTATTGCAAAAATTAATATAACCTACGCTCTTTATTTAATAAAAGAGGTAAAGTAGTTTTTAGGAGTTTATATAATTAAAGATTAACTTACGCAAAAGCTTTAGCTTATACATGATATATATATTAGAAAGATTGCAAAGAAATTCCACTTAATTAATAGAAAGTGCATAAGCACTCCCTTCTCGATCTTAAAGCTTAAGAAATACGCTAAATAAGCTCCTTTTAAGCAAGTTAAGGAATATTAAAAGAAAGTTAGTTTAATGCTTTATATTACAATTATAATTAAGCTAAATATAGCATATGCCGCTTTATTACTTTCTTAGTTTTTGATAAACTTTAAGCTTAAGCACTATATAGCAATTAACTAGACAATTAAGTACTTATATAAAATGCAATTTTTAAAAATATAATACTTTAAAGAATATTATAACGCTAACTTAATAATTGCATTTAACGCATTTTACGCTAATAATATAAATACCCGATAATCCTCTTAAGGGTATATTATAACTCTCTTTAAAGGGCTAGTTATATAAAGAGTAGTTGTTAGTCGACAGTTATTACCTTTATAATAAAGGCTAAGCTGCTCGCTATTAAGCATATAGCTAAAGAGACTTTAGCTTTTTAGCGTTTTTTAAGGATATTAAGCTCGACTTAAGAGAATTATAAATAATCTTTTGCAACAATTAATAAACAATTAAGCTTATAATTAAAGAGAATAAAAGGATTACTACTAAGCTATGCTATATTAACATTTAAAATATATAATTACGCTAAAAGTATATAAAAGGTGTATTTTAAGTAATATATTTACTAATAAAGGAAATATTAGCAAATAGATTAACTAAAAACTTGTTGCGCTATAAATTCGAATACTTCCGATTATTGTTAAACCTTTAAAATTTATATAAGATAATCGAAAATGTAAAATAGCTTAAAGGAATTATTTTATTTGTTTACACTAAAAAAATAAGGCAACGCTCTCAAGTATTAAAACTTCTTTGCTATTAAGTTAACTAGCTTGCTTAAAATACCCTTTATACAATTAAACTAACTTGTATTGCTAGCCGCGCAACCTCTTGCAGCTTTACAAGCGCCACGCTTAAGAGGAGTAGCTATAATAGGAATTGTAAGAGTAGCAAGCTTAAGAGGAGTAGCTATAATAGGAATTGCAAGAGCAGTAGCCGCTAGTTTAGCTATACTAATTATAAGCGTAACTGCTACTAGCCTTATACTATTATTACTAGTCTTGCCGTTTAATTTTGCGATTTCGAGTATAACGCAAATAAATATATAAAGCTTGTTAAGCCTTTAAAGTAAGCAATTAGTTATAAATAAGACTAGAAAACAATTAACTTATAATCTTATTTGTAATTAGTAACTTATTTAAGAATTATAAAGCTACGCTTATATAAGAGGGTAAGAAAACATTGCAATAATAGCTTAAAGCGTATTTCTAATAATAAAAGCTTTAGCTAACTAAGTCGAAATAGCTACTATTACTTTATTTAAAGAGCGTAAAGTTAACTAGTTCTTAAATTAGCTAAAGACGTGTTTAAATAGTTTTCGAGTATATTATAACTAAGGCAAAGAATGTCGCGTTAAAGGCCCTTTGCAAGTCGCGGGGTTTAAGCTTTAAAAGGGGTTTTAGCAAGAACGGAATTACTCGAGGAAAGTAATTTACCTCTATTACGCGCAAGAGTCTTAAGAGTAATATAAGCTATATAAGTAGCGGGGGTAGTAAGAATAATAATAGCTACTTATAAGTTATTAGCTTACGTTAACAAAGTCGAGCAAGAAATATATTATCTTATAAGCGCATTCCAAGTAAAGGTGCGCGAATAAGGTTTTAGAATATTAGTAAGAGGCTTTAAGCTTTGCGCTATTATTTATATTACAAAAAGGGAGCTAGAAACTAGGAAAAGAGCTTGCTTTAAGTAAGAATAGACTTGGACTTAGTAATTAAGAGCTATAAAGCTATAGCACGCGCTAGTGCAAGAGCAACTATAAAGCTTTTAACGTGCAAATTATCCGATTATTTTATTAGCTAGCAAATTGTATATTTAAAAACGCGTGCGCGTATAAAATATAAGCTTTATTTGTTTAATGTTATCACTTAATTAGCTAAGGGGTATATTTTAATTATAGGGGCTTATAATAGCTTAAGGCACTAAGCTCACGTAATTAAGGGCGCTTTACACCCTATATTATAAGAGCACTCCTCCCTTCTTTTCTAGTTCTTAATTAGACAACTTTATCGATTATTGATTTATATTATCACCCTGCTTTGTGCGCATTAGTTATGAGCCCGGTTCGCGCGGTTTCGTGGCGCGATAGTAATATACTCACCGCTTGCACCTTTACCTCCCTGTCTACAAGATTTTTTCGGCACTTTGTCGATTTTCAGCTAGACGACGCGATTCGCTAAGAGTGCCGCATTTGGCTAAGAGCGATTTTTCGCCAGGAGCAATGCAATTGGCCAAGAAATGACGCAATTTGCTAGTTGAGCGAACTCCCGCATATAACGACATCATATCACCGAAGAAGCGTGAATGACTCACCCCAGAGCTCAACTTGTTTGGGCAGTAAGGCCGAGAGCACGTAAAATGCGATTTTCACAGAGAACTAGGCTCAAAGATAGTGCTAGTCCTTTGGGGGGTGTGTCGTAGAATAGGCACAGCGAGGGGCGGTATATATTACACAATTAAGCATTGTGCAATAGTGGTTCCACTTTTGTGACAGGTAAAATAAGTTACAAGAAGGTAAGCTTAGTATTCTTGACTTAAACCACATTTTACAAGTCGGTATATAAACAAAACTAACGCATACTTCTAAATTACTAACCGCTTTTATAAGGCTTGCTATGCTTAAGAGGATATTATTACTATCTTTGTTATATGGCTTCGAGATTACTTTAATTAAAAGTCTTTAGCTAAAGAGGAGGATAACTATAATCTTTAAATTACAAAATTCGATTATAACGCTTTTAATAATATCTAAAACTTCAAGTACTTCCGGCAAAAGATAAAGTTAATAGATTCCTCTTCGCGTATTAAAAACTTAAAAGATAAGGACTTTTTAAAGGCCTTGCAAGTAAGTTTTCTTAACCTTTTAAAGAATATTGCTAATCTTAGTCTAAAAATACTAAGATATATATATTTAAGGCGTAAAGTTAATTACTAGTATCACTTTTACTTAAAAGGATAATTCCGTTACAAGTGCCTCTTTTACTAATATTATAATGCTCTTAGCAATAAAGGAGCCAACTTCGGAGATCCGGCTCTTCCGGGAGGCATATATAATTATAATAAGTCGATTAAAACCCTTTATAAAAGTCTAAAAATTAACTTCCTTTAATATGCAATTGCTTTTAACAAAGATAAGCAAGTACCCGAGCACATTTATCGCTATTTTACCTTTATATTATCTTAATCGGGGGTATTATTTTAAAGTTCTTAGGCGTTTAGTTTTAAGCTTTAAATATTATATAATTATACTAAAATACTTGTAATAAAATTATATATAATAAACTTTTATTATACTTTATCCTTTATTTTAAGTAACTTTTAAGTTTAGTATTTAATTTAACAAGCCTCGATAAAACCTTAAAAAAAACTATTTGTATAAAAAACTAAAGAAAGAGCGTCTCTTATTATAAGCCTTTCTAAGGCCTAGTAAGACCCTTCTTCTTCTTTAGTCGCTTTTTAAAAGGTGATTTAGCTAATAACAAGTCTAATTTATAATTTTTGTTATATAATTCTAAGAGTTCTTTAAAGTTTTAAAAGTTAAAGTAAGCTAGCAACCAAGTGTTATAATTATTAAGCTAATACTTTTATTTAATTAAATACTTCCGGTTCTTCTTGCTGTCTTAATAATCGATAATAGCTTTAACTTCTTATTCTTGCTCTTTATTATCGTTTAATAGTTTCGGAAGCTCTTTAAAGGGGTACAAGTAAGGTTTTTAACCCTTTTTAGCTATATACTCTTTAAAGAAAGAAATATAAAATATTAAATAAAGACTATTATATAATATTAATAGCTTTAACTTATATATTAATTCTCCGACGTATTATAAGATCTTAAAAGGTTTAATATACTTCGGGGCAAGCTTCTTTGCCTTTAGCTTAATATTCTTTGTTAATAATATTACTTAATCTCTTAAAAAGAAGTGCTTATTTAACCGGTGCTTATTATAATAGCCTTTTCGGTTATTTCGCGCTTAATATTAAAGTTTTTAAAGCTTTTTCCGCTTTTTATATAAAACTTTAAGCCTCTTGCGCGTAGCTAGTACCTCCTTTTAAATCTTGCCCTTAAAATTTTATAATAATTAAGGGTAATAATTATAATATATATAAAATAATATATCTTGCAAAACTTGATATTTTAAGCTATTATATGCGAATTTTGTAAAGGATAGCTTATTGCGCTAATTGTTCTTATTTGCATTGCAATAAGCCTTTAAGTAATATTTTAAAGCTTAGTTTTAGCGTTTTGTCTATTTATTAGTTTAAAGATAAAAGGTAATACTTAAATATTACTTATAAAGCATATAAAAGCAAAGCGCAAACCAAAATTTGCTAATAAATACTATTCCTTTATCGGAAACTATTTTATTAAGTATATTAAAGATCGAGAAGACTTGTTTTTATAAGATCTTAATAAGCCCCGGAAAGTTAATAGTTTTATAGCATATAATATACTTAACTATTTTTAAGTATCGGTCGACTATTATTAAAATAGCGTTAAAAGCAAGACTACTAATAAGGTTTTTGCATACTAGTAACCCGGTAATAAAATTTATAAAGATCTTGCTTTAAAGCCTTAATAGTTATAGTAAATTAGCAAGTAAATTATATAGTATATGCCTTTTAACTTTAACTTTTTAGCAAATATTGCATTCTTTATAATAAGTATACACGGCATTATTTATTTATTCCTAATAATAAGTTTTACAAAGGAGTTTAAGGGTCTTATTAACTCTATAATAGCTTATAGAGGGTTATTATAATAAAGTTTTATAACTTTTGCACATAAAGTAAGGTTATTAGGAATATAAATTCTCTTATACTATTAAAGTAGCTTTAAGTTATCTATTATTTATATAACTTCTTTATTTATATTATATTTGCTAAGCCTTTTAGCGACAATAAACTTATATTATTCGTTGTTTTATTAAGCTGCCCTAATAATATCTAAAAAGGGCTTTATAAATGGGGCTAATACTATTGCCCTTTTAATAATAGCATATATTTATAAACGTGGAATTAAGTACTTGCAATTACTTAACTTTATAACTTAAAAGAGAAATATAAAGTTATAAGTTTTATTAAATAACTTTGCTATAAATAGCTTTATTATTATAGCTATAATAGCGGAACTTATAAGGTACTTTCTTGTACCTTTTTCCCGAATTAGGGGATTTATAAAATAATCTATTTACTTAATTAATAGCAAATTTCCTTATATAATAGTAGCAATTGCAAGAAATAATATATCTTTATCGAGGGTAAACTTTTCGGGGCTTATTAGGCCTTAAATTGCAATAGTAAAGCTTCTTTTAAGTTTATTTTAAAAGGTAAAAAGCTAAGTTATATTAGCAAGTCCCTCTTAATAGTCGGGACGTCTATTAAGCTTATTAGTAGCATTTAAAGCACTTTTTTAGTAAGTAATCTCAAAATTATAAGTAATAAAGTATATTGCTTATTATATTTAGCAGCTCTTTAAATACTTTATTTTTATAAAGTATTTAAGGTTATTATAGTTAGTTAAAACCTCGATTATATGCTTAAAACCCTTAAAGTAATATCTTTATTACTTAAAAGCTTTTATAATTGCTAATAACTTAAAATTATAAGTCTAATAATTGCATTTGGCACTAGATAGCTTCCGGGACTAAAACGCTATAAAATGCTAATGCTTACGCGTTTTAGCATTTGTATCGACTTATTAAAAGAGATAGCTAGTAATAGCAAACTTAAATATATTAGTTTTTACGTAAATCTTCTTAAAAGGGTTAAAATAGATAAGGATAAACGCTTAAATAAAAGTAGCTTTAAGTTTTTAAAAACTCTATTTAATATTCGAAGTTTACTTAAAAAGAGTAGTTTTTCGGCTATTCTTTATATTAACTAAAAAATTTATAAAGCTATATGCTATATGCGAGCACTTATAAATAAAACGGCAATAAAAATTCGCAAATTTAAAAAATACTTATATATTATAAAACGATTTTAGCTTAAGCTATTTAATAATATTATAAATCCTTTTAAAGTCTAGTTTAATTCTATTAACTTTAACGCGGAAGCTTAAGAATTTTAATTCTTATACGCTAAACTCACATTTACTAAGCTTAGTGTCGGAATAAACTCGTAGGGTGAGTGGTAACAAAGAGTCGGCACTCCGCACCTAGTTTGTATGCGAAATTGTGCCTCTTATTTTGTACAAAGAAG
>Ga0302221_10003087_pt1 | contig 10167 bp, 3 predicted proteins | sample II_Palsa_E2_1_FD_193517 | JGI IMG/M metagenome (GOLD analysis project Ga0302221, IMG submission 193517) | Peat permafrost microbial communities from Stordalen Mire near Abisko, Sweden - II_Palsa_E2_1 | ecosystem: Environmental > Terrestrial > Soil > Palsa > Peat permafrost | place: Sweden...
ATTTTAATTCAGATTAATTATTATATATTATTAATTATCTCGAGAAGTATATAAAAGACTTTAAAATATTAGTCAACTTTAATATTATTATTTAAAGTCAAATTTATAACTATTATAAAAGGTTTTATGAAATCGGAATTAAATATAAAAATAATAATAATATTATAAAAAAGGCTTTAATCTTTAAGTTTCTTTATAAACTACTTTAAAATCTAAGAATTAAAATAATGAAATTCAAAGTTAAAACAAAGAAATTTTATTTAAATAATATAAAGACTTTCAAGGAAATTTATAAAGATATAAAGAATAATTGTATTATATTAAAAGATATAAATAACTTAGTTTAAAAGTAGAGAATAGCCGAATTATTAATAGAGTTTAAGAACTTAGACTTAGATTTTATAAATAATAAACTGTCGATTAAAACCGCGATATATAAAGAAAAACTATTGAAGTAATAAAAGAGAGAATTTAAATCAGTCTTATTTTTTATTCGAGTTATAATTATATTAAAAACTAATAAATAAATGATAAGTAAAGACATTAACGAGATTATAAAAGGTTTTAATAGACTGTATATCTTATAAATATTTATAAATTTAAATTTAAATAAAGATAAAGAAGATATTACTTTTAAAGTCAATTATAAAAGCTTTCTGGCTTATAAAAGAGATTAAAGAAGCGATGAGATCTATAAGTAATATAAGAATATTCAAGTTAAAGATATAAGATTATAAGCACTTTATTAATATATAAATCAATGTCACGACTATAAAATATTTATTAAAAAAAGAGTAATTTATGAATTAAACGATAAGAATTATATTTATATTAACTCTTAGAATTTAAACAAATTATCACTTTTAATATAATTCAATAAAGATATTTTACGGCATAATCAAATCATTATATAAGTCATTAATATTAAATACAATTATATATTAAAATAATAAAAGTAAATATTATATAAAAAAGCTGAGAGCCGGTTAATAATATAAAAGAATAAGAGTAAAAGCACTATTAGAAATATAAAAGTTTTTAAAGACGAGAGTTATAATATTTCTGACTTATTAAATAAGACTAATATTTCAAAAGAGAAGTATATTTAAATATAAAGAATGATCGTCTGAGAAGTAAAAATCGAGTTTATTAAAACTAGATTATTAAAGAGAGCTTTAAAGAAAGACGCTCTTTATATTAAAGACTAAATGCTTTAAGAAAAACTATAATAATAAGCGTTTTATAAAAAGACGAAAGCACTTTAAATAAGAATAGTCTGATTTTAAAATGATATAAATTCTCGATTATTAAAATTAATATTAAAAGTTAAGTTTAAGGATTAAAAAGTCATTAAAATTTTATAAAGACTAAGATAAAGCCGTATAAAGACTTTATTAAAGCTTAATTATATATATAAAAGATTTTTAAATAAGTTATTAAATTAAATTACTCTTTTATTTGACTTTATATTAAGAGAAATAATATCATTTATAAACTCTGCTTTTATTAAAAGAATATAAAAGATAAAGATTATAAAGAGTGAGATTAAACTAAAGGAGTTTATTAGTTTAAAAGACTTATTAAACAAATTTAATAACTTATAAATCATAAATGTCAATTTATTAATTATTAAGAACTTCTTTAATTACTTAAATTATTATTCTTTTATATTTAAAGTCATTATCACTTTAATAAACAAAGGCAAGCTTATTGATATAAGAGTAATACTTAATATTAAAATAAAAGTCAGTTATATTTCTCTTAATATAGTTCTGAGATTTGAGATTTTAATCATTTATAATATTAGAATAACTCTTCAAATAATTATTAAAATTAAGTTTAAATTTGTCGGATTTATAAATAATATTATTATTATAATTAAGAACACTATTATTAAAACTCGGTTTTATATTATAAAGAGTCTTAAAATCAAGATAGTCTTTAGATTTCTATTTATAAAAAAAGTTAAAGTTATATTCAAATACTTTAAAAACGAAGAAGACAGATTAATCTTTATATTACTTTACGATTTAAAGACTAAAGTGATTATAAGTATTAAAACTAATATAGAAATAAAGAAAGCATAAGAAAGTTATTTATATAAAGTTTAAAATTAATCCGGAATCATCGAAAGCGACAATGAAAATAATTATATTAATGACTTAAAAACGCTTAATTAACGCAGTTGATTATAAGACTATTATTAGTTCTTTATATATTATAAAGAATAGAATTATAAAACTTAAAGATAAGTCTTTAAGTAAAGAAGAAGATAAAGTATTAAATCACTGTGAGTTATATTATATCAATTTATTTTTTAATTTTTTAAACTGAAACTCAGATTTTATAAATCTTATAAATATATATATAGACTTTTTAATAGATTTTAATTTAAAACATTTATTTAATTCTTATTAAAAACGAATTAAGAGTTATACAATTAATATAGTTTATAAAATAAAAGATAAGAAAGTATAATTGATTAATAAAATAAATAAAAAAGACGAGAAATTTAAAAAACGACGAGATTAATATAATTAATTAAAAATAAAAGATATAATATAAAAGCAAATTAGAATATATTAGTAATATATATTAATTAAATTTTCAGACATTTTAAAACAATCACGACTTATATTAAAACGAATAAAAGAATTTAATATTAATGAATTATAATTAATAAAGCGAAAACTTTTAAAAGAAGTATTTATTAATAAAGAAAAGGTCTTTATATTTAAATAATCAAAATATAATTAGATTTATAAAGACATTTCACTACTTATTATTGTCAATACTATCAAATACAAAGTATAATAAATAGTGAACTTTTTATATTTAAAGTTATTACTTTTATTAATAATGAAAATATTTAAAGAATAATTCAATAAAAGAATATTAAAATACTTTAAAAGACTATATAAGAACTTATAATTTCTAATTAAAAAGAAGATATTAAAGGATTATAAATTGATTAATTCAATTATATATTTAAATATAATAATAAAACGAGACGTTAATTTATTATTATTAATTAACGAATTTATAAAAGAGTTTACAAATTATTATATTATAAGTTTAGTCGATTTATATTCTAATTATAATCAAATATTACTTTATTTTAAGAGTAAAGACTTAATAATATTCTTTATATTATTTAAACTCTTACGAAATATTATATTATTATAAAAAGTTATTAATTTTATAATATAATTTATTTGTCACGAGTACGCACGTGACGTCAAGTGATTACGGACTGTCAGTAAGGGGTTAGCTTGAAACCGGACTTATAACAAGTCCGTGAGGATATACTCTGGCTTCTCCCCTTTCCCCCTTTCTCTCTTAGCTTTAAATCTTTAATAGAACTACCTCTTGCTCCTTATCATCCGCTATACTAGTTGCAATATATTAAGTAAGAGTGATTATTAAAGGGCTAATAGACTGAGTTCGCCACATTATTAAAATCATAAGTTTAATATTAAAAGATATCAATTTAAAAGTAATTAAGCCGTTTATTAATAATATTAATATAAAAGGGCTATATATTAATTATAATAAAGAAGAAGCGCTTTTTAATATATAAAGATTTATTTTAAAGTATATTTAAAACTTTGACAAAATATTAAAAAGAATTAAAAGAATTAGAGTATTTATTAATATTAAGTTTCAATTTTATAAAGACGGTTTAAATGTTATTAGATTTATTTATAATTCAAAAGACAGAGAATTATTTATAAACAAAGTGATTAAAATTATAAATTAAAATAAACTTGAAAATATAAAAGAAGTAAAAAGGTTTTTAAGACTATATATTTACTTTAAGATTTAAGTCAAGGATTTTAGTCTTATTATAAATCTAATATATTCTTTATTTAAAAAGAGAATTAAATAACATTAGAATTTAAATATATAAAATAAAGTAATAAAGACTTTATAATAAATAATAGTCATAATACTTATATTTATTAAAATTGATTACAGCTTTAAAATAAAAGAGATTATAATTAAAATAAACGTTAACTTAAAAGAATATAACGGCTATTTAAATTAAAAAGACATTAAAACCGGAAAAGTTCGCCTTATATAATATAAGAGTAATATTTAATCATAAATAGAAAAAAAGTATAACGTTATTAAATAAGAATATAAAAGAGTATTTAAGATTTTAAAGAAGTTATAAGTCTAGCTTATTAAATGTCATTTTATTCTTAAAATTAATATGAATATATTTATAATATAATTAAATAAAGCGGTTATTAATCACTTTAAAGTATTGATTATATAATAATTAATTTAAATATATTTATTCGACTTTGAAATGAAGTATATATTTAGAAAATAATATATAACGGTTAACGCGTTATTATAATGACCGAGATATTTAAATGATATTAAGTTTAATAAAAAAGAAGATATCGACGATTAAATTCTTTTTAAACTTAAAGCTTATAAGATCTGTTTTATAAGACTTAAAAGTGACTAAAGTAAAGACGACTAAAGTAAAGAAGAAGACTTAGAACTTTAAAATAAAAGACAGATCCTTTAATATATAAAAGATATTATTATTAAACTAAGAATAAAAAGAGAAGTCAATTTTAATAACGGATTGGGTTTTAATAATAAATCAAGCTTAAATAATGACTTAGAATATAAGACGTTTATCTTTAATATTAAATATAATAAAGAATCTATTAAAATAACTATTTACTTAATTATATTTAAAAAGTTAAAGAATATAAACGCTTTAGAATTTCATAGATTTAAAAGAAAAATATTAAAATATAAAGTCTATAAATAAAAGCTATAATATTTATTAATAAAGAGAATGTTTATTAAATTAATAATTGATAAGAAAGAAATAAGAGCTTAAATTTTAAGAGACGTTTATAATTAAAATAAATATAAAGAAAGAAAAAGCACTTATTATTAATTCTTATAATAATACTTCTGAAATAATAATTATAAAAACGTTAAAGATTATATTAAGTTATATTTAAAATATTAATTCCGATTAATATAATAAAAAGAGGAAGCTTTATATTTAATCGCTTTAAATAAACTAATAGAAAAATAAGTTATTAATATTATTTATATATCGTTATAAAAAGGAAAGTAGTACTTAATAATAGTTTAAGACAATATAAGTGATTAAATTAAAATTAAAGCTGTTTTAAATAAAAAAGTTAAAACAATTACTCTTTTTATTTAAAAAGACGTTATTTATCATTATAGAGTCTTTTAAAGAATAGTTTTTAATAAAAGCAGAGAATTCAAAAGCGAAGTAATTGATCTCTTTAATAAATAAAGAGTTAATAGAGTTTAAGTCTTTATATATTACGCTTTTAAAAATAAAATAATTAAACGTAGTTATTAGTCTTTAAAAAATATATTATTTAAACTCAATGACGATTAAGTTATAAACTTAATAATAATACTGTTTATAAATCGAACTATAGTTTATAGACTTATTAAATATATATTATTTTATATAGTTTATAAACGAAAGCTTATTCTATTAGTCAAATTAAATTTTTTAACTTAATAAACTATCTTTATAAAAGAAGTAATAAATAAATCAAAGCTTCTTGAATTATAAGCTTAATAGTTTTAAATAAAAGAAGAAGATATTATAAAAGCTATTTATTAAAAGACTCGCCGACAATAAAAAGAGAAAGAAGTATTTGATATAAAATATAAGATTAAAGTAAAACCTTTTAAAAAGAGAGATATTATACTTTATTATGACTTTATTAAAGAAATTAATATGTCTTTATATAAGAAATTAAATTTCAAATAATTAAGACTTTATTAAATCTATAACGTTAATAAAGAAAAAAGATTATTATAAATTAAAAGAGTTTAAGTTTAATAAAGTATTATTATATAAAACGTTCTTTAAAAACAGATTAAAGTTATTTTATTAAAGAGAATGATATTTTTACTCTTTTAATAATATTGTTTTTAATTTTAATTCTAACTTTTATTTTAATTATTTTAAAGACATTAAAATATAAGACTATAATATTATATAATTATAAATTCCTTTTAAATGACAATAATATTAAGACTAATAATTATAAATAGAAACTGACCGTATTAAATTTATTATACGAGTCTTTATTCTTATATTAGTTTAAAGAAATTAATATATTCACTTTAATAATAATAAAAGTCAAGACGATTATAATAATTGATTAAATTAAACAGTGAATAACTTTAAAATATAAAGATTAATTATAGATTAAAAGTATTATATTTAAAGGAAATATCAATAAATAATCGGTTTAAAAAGCCTTTATAATAAAAAGAAGATCTTAATTAAAATATAACGTTAATTCTTAATTTATTATTTTATTAAAGTACTTTTTATTATTAAAGAGTAAATGTTATTATTAACTTAAATAAAAGGCTTTTTTAAAACTTTATATCGTATTTTTAAGAGAATATTATTACTTTATAATGAACTCTTAAATTGTCAACGTCCGTATTTTATAAATAAAAAGACGATAAAACGACTTTTAATATTATCGCAATAAATACGATAATAATTAACGCTTATTATTTAAAATCTAGTTCTAGTTTTCAATTTATAAAAAAGTCAAATTCTAATTCTAAAAAAGTATTAAAGTTTAAGATTTGATCCGTAAATAATTAATAAAAAGATCGACTCTGTTTAATAAAAGAAAAGCTTATTTTAAGACAAGACAAAATAAAAGTAATAATAAAAAGAAGACAATGCTCGATAAATAAAAGAAAAGCTTATTTAAAATAAAGATAAAAGAGAAGTCTATTTAAAATAAAAGGCAGAATTTAACATTGAATATTAATAAAGATTAATAAAGTTTATTATATAATTGATTAATACTTCTCTTAATCTTATTTAATAATAAAGATAATTGATAATTCGAAGTTATATTAAACGTAATTAACGATTTCTTATATTTAAATAATTAAAGAGAGAGACTTAGAATTAATCGAGAAAGAGTTTAATTAATATATTTGAATAGAATTAAAGGCGTTGATTAACTTGAGTTCGAAGAGACGGATTTATATTAAAAGATTGAAGGTCAAAAGCTTTATAAAACTGTCAGTTTTATTTAAAGATCTATGATGTCAGAAAGACTTAAAAATGAATGAGATATAACTTATTAAATAAAAAGTCAACGGATTTAAACAACTTTATTATAGAAGTGTTAATTCTATAAGCGAAAATTAAAAGGAGTCTTTTTAAAAGAATAGAAACCTTGTTTTTATAACTGTCTTTAAATTGAAAGTCAGTTTTTATTAAAATTAAATCGACTTAAATAAAAAGGTTATAAAAGTGTTAATTTTAAAATTAAAAACTAATAAGAGTCTTCTTAAGAGAATAAAAGGCTTGTCGTTATTGTCTTGATTTAAAAGACTTATTAATTCAAAGAACTTATTGAATTCGAAAGACTTTATTAAAATCAAAAGTGCTTTAAAAGCTTTAAAAGCTTTAAATACTCGGAGACGGCGGCGTAAATCGAAAGCTTAAAGTCAATAGTATTTTAAGACTATTTTATTAAAGGATTTATTAATAAAAAGAAGAACTTTGATCTTTTTAATTATTTTAAAGAGGATTAAGATTAAAATTCATTAAAGTTAAAATTATCGAAAGAGTCGACAGCGATAATAAAGTTGGTTTTAAGTGATTTAAATAGTGAAGATGATCGTCTTGACTTATTGAAATAGTTTAAGGCTATTAATGATAGAGGAATTAATGAAATAAACGTTTATTTTAATAGATTTAATAGATTTAATATTTAAACGTTTAAATATTTTTAATATAAAGAAAAGATAGTTTTTTAAAATAAAAGAAAGAGAGAGAGAATATATATAATATTATAAGTTTTATTTACTCTTAATAAGCTATTTAAAGACGAGTAAAAGTGAATAAAAAGACGAATATAATAAGGCCGAAGTCAAGTGACTAATAATTAAGTGACTAATTAATTAAAAGAATAATACTCGTTATAATACTCATTCTTTTCTTTTTATTAAAGACTTATATAAAATATACCTTTTACTTTACTTTATTATTTGACTTTTGATTTATATTTTAAAGTCTATTAAAATAGATATAAAGAATTAGCTTTTAAAGCTTTATATAATCGATTTTATTTATCTTCTCTTTAAATAACCTTGTTTTTATCTTTATTTTTATTCGACGTTTTTATTCTCGATATATATTGAGCTTTTTACTCTTTTATAATATATTTCTTAAGAAGTAATATAAATGCTTTAATTAATTAACTCTTTTAATCTTAATATAATTGAGTTTTATTAATTTTATATAAAGGCAAAAACAATAAAAAAGGGGGCTATTACTTTAGATATAAAGTTGCGAGCAATATAAGTGAAGTATTAAAAAGAGCTTTTATAATAACGGATTTAAACTTAAATTAAAAAGATAATTAAATATATAAAATAAGTGATTCTTTTAAAAAGAGGGAATCATTATAAAAAGAGACGTCTGAAAAGGGAATTGAAGCGGAGAGTTTATTAAAACGTAATTGAAATATAATAAGAATAGATAAAAACAACGCTTTAAAGTCTCGTGATATATTAAACTAATTAAAATAATCGTGAATATCAATCGTAAATACGCCTTATATTAAAGCTTTTAAATATAATGAAGCGTGTATAAATCAAGAGTATTAAAAGTATTATAATCATCGATTTATATAATTAAAACTACTCCGTTATAAAGGGCTTTAAGCTTTATAATAACCGTATTAATACAGTGGCCTTATAGTTTAAAGACTTTTGACTAAGTCTTTTATATCTTATACTTTATCAAAACTTACTCTTTATAAAGAACTCTTTTACTTTATAGTTTTAAATTATTTATCTTATATTAAAGTTGTTTAAATAATATAATTTTAGTCTAATTTTCAAAATTATTAAGTTATGTAAAATGATTAAGAAAATACTTTGTCTATACTCTGTCAAAAAATTCTACTAAGTTATTAGCGAGAAGCGACAAAGCAGCGACATAAAATTTGTATGTGTTTGCAAGGATAAGTTGCTGCCTTAGGAAACTTGTTGCCATTCCAATCGTATCCCATAGTTGAAGGAAGTATCTTTGGCTAGAGGTTACATGTAGCGCTCAGCCCGTCAACAGTATCGATGATCCTCCCTCGAATAGTCAAAGTCTTGTTAATCGGAGAGTAGCTGATAATAGGAGTAGTCCCCGGTGTTGCAAATAGTTGTTCTCTCGTAACATGGTCGAAGTAAATTTCCAAATGTTTTGGAGTCAACGATGCCTTCGTCCATGCTTCAAGATAATCCGGAGTCCATGATCGCAGATCAGAGCGGTCCCGCCAGAGTACAGCTCTGCAGGTGATAAGAGCGGCATCCCAACCCTTTCTGAGCCACGCAACAGTTAGAAGAATAAAGATCTCTTCTAGTTTAAGGCTGTAGTCCGGGTGGGGCACAAGAGTCGAGCCATTTTCGGTGAATCCGAGCAAGGCATAGATCTTATCCCTTGGATTTGTTGAATCTGCTACATAGCTGGAACTCATAATGTTGAATAACGATGCCATAATGCGATACATGTTCTGATCTCGCACGGTTCTTCCAAGGCGATAAACTTGATGACACTCATTGACTGCTCGCAAGAGCATGAGACCCTCCATGTTGTTGTGCATATCAAAGTTGCAGGCCTCATCAAGAAGGGTCAAGGCTGAGTTCAGTCTTTCCCAAGATATAGCTCGCGGACCGCAAAGGATGAGGACATCCTCACCAACGACGAGTTCCTGGATGATCCATGTGCGAAACCAGTACGGACGGCGGGTAAAGTTGTACAGTGCTCTCCACTCCTTTTTAAATGGGCCTCGATATCTTTCCACCCAGGAGCCTTTCATAGCGGAATCCCGCTCAGGATTTGAGCCTGAAGACAACAGATCAAGTAAGTCGATCGCACGGCTCGAGTCCTCAGTTTCCGGCCCAGTCCATACAAGAACCCTTTCCGCTTTCGAATAGATGTCTTTCATTCGCAAAACTTGTTGATTTCTTTGCTCAACATCCTGTTGATTGATACAGATAGCATCGATCCACAACCAGTGATAATCCCCACGAAGACGGCGTAGAGCCGGTTCCAGATTCTCTGTCACCTGCATGCTGTGGCCATTAACTAAGATCTCTTTC
>Ga0302221_10003090_pt1 | contig 10159 bp, 3 predicted proteins | sample II_Palsa_E2_1_FD_193517 | JGI IMG/M metagenome (GOLD analysis project Ga0302221, IMG submission 193517) | Peat permafrost microbial communities from Stordalen Mire near Abisko, Sweden - II_Palsa_E2_1 | ecosystem: Environmental > Terrestrial > Soil > Palsa > Peat permafrost | place: Sweden...
TAAACCGAACTCTTTAAAGCATACTACTAAAATCGACAAACTACCCTAGCAATATCTAAATAAGCTTTTACGCATTCTACAAAGCTCCTTAATCCCCCTATCTTTATAGATAGCGAAGATATAAGTTTCTTTAATTAGCTATCCTGAATCAAAAACAAGCTTTATAAGAATGCCGATTATTACCTTATTAAATCGATAAAGCTTGCATATATTAAAGGCTTAATTAGAGGTGAAGCTGCAAAGCATATATTACTGCGTTTAAGGGATAATGCTATTAATCTATATACAACTATCTAAGACTTATTCGAGCACTTAACCTTTGCTTATAAAAACCCGAATCGGTTATTTATAGCTAAGAACGAATTTAAGAAGCTTTTCATAAAATCGACCTAGTTATTTTACAAATTCTATACTAAGTTCTTGCAATTGGCCTCCGAAGCTAAAGTCGCACTTGCAAAACTAAAGTATAAGCTAAATAGCAAGCTATCCTTTAATCTTTAAAGGGCAATTATTTCGCATTTTAATACCGAATCGACCTTCTATAAATTTGCAAAGCAATATACGATTTATAACTAATCCTTAAAGGCAATTAAGGAACGCGAGTTACGTGTATGCAAGCCCCGTATAAATGCAAACAAGACAAACACCCCTATATCCGCAACTACACTTACTACTATAACCACGACTACCCTACTGACCACCCCTTATACAAATACTTTCTAGAATACTCTCCCGAAGCCTATATACTAGAATCCTTTGCGCTAGCAGTTAAGCAATATAAGCAAGTATTTTATTTGCCGGGAATCGGGTTATAAGATAAATAATTGTCTAAAGCGTACAGATATTAAGGCTATCGAGCAGTTAAAGGAAGTTCTAAAGTTGTCGGAAAACGACAACCCTTAAAGGAAGTCTTTACTTTAAGGTTATATAATATCAATTTATGCAAAGTAAACCTTAGTCAATTGCTTAGAGGTAATTCTTTTACCTTTCTATATACAATTAGCAGCAATAGGCTAAGAATAAAGACATGTACACTTATTAATACTAGAGCAAACGGATATGCCTTTATTAATACCGAATTTGCGGCTCTTGCCACCTAATTCCTTAATACGAAAACGCAACAACTCCTTATACTTGCTACGCATTCATAGTGATCTTTTGTAGGAGATATAAAGTTGTTGTTCTCTAAAGCTATAAACGCAAGCTAAGTGCCGCGTAAGCGAGCATGTGACTTATAAGCGAGTATGCGAGTATGCATAATATCGTAGCAAACTCCCCCCCATCGAGCAAGCTTAACGCCCTCGTTGGAATGCGCCCTATAAACTATATGCCTATAAACTATGTATGCCTTTTCCCTAGCTCCGAAGCAAAATAAAACGCGTCTTGTAAAATATGTTCTGCCCTGTGAAAAAACGCCGAGGCAACTTTTGCTTCCCTACTCCTAACGTCTTTAATCTATATAATCCTTATTACTATAACCCTCCTCGCCAGGTTATAAGTCAATAAACGGAACACTAATAAGTAGTTCGTCGTCGTCGTATTCCTCGTCTTCGTCGTCTTTTAGCACTACCTTCTATCGTCTAAGCTTAAGCTTAAGCTTTAACTTAGGTTTTGCCTTCGACTTCTTCTAATTCTTCTTTAAGCTTGTCTAAATCTTTTGCTTAGCTTTAGTCTAAGTTTAAGGCTTAGTTTCGGGTTTTATAATTTAATAGCTATTAAAATCGAAATTCTAAGCGTCTCCCTTGTAAGATAAAAGACTTGCTAATTGTTTGCATTCCTTGTCCTATTCGATTTTTGTAGCTAATAATTTGCTAAAAACCTCCGGATATTAAACGGGCTTTAGTTTTATAAAAAGAGATTATAAAGCCCGCTTTTGCACTTTATTTGCTAAATTGCTATATTTTTTGTAAAAATCCTTCGCGTTTATAGGAGGTAAGCTTTTTAAAGGTCAAGGTAGTAAGTTATAAAAGTTAGTTATAAACAAACCCGAAGCAAGGAATTATTTTGCGCAAGTAATATCCTTAAATCTTGCACTTAGCTTTATGCGTTTTGCAATAAAATCCTTAGCTTAAAAAGAATTAATACATTTCTTGCTCTCCTTTTAGTTCCTCTCGTTATTTGAATTGCCTTTAAAATCTAATATAATAAGGTTAATAAGGAAGCTTACTAAGTCCTTTAACTTCTTTTAATAGTCCGTAATTGCCTTGTCGAGAGAAACTATAAATCGATTTAAAGCTTAAACTCTATTCCCGGCTATTGTGTTTTTAAAGACCTTAGCTAGCTTTAATATATTAGTTGTTATTTTTTCGATTATAATTTTAAGCTTATTAATTCTTTAGTATATAACTATTCTCTTATCTTTATTTAAGATTATATTCTTATAATATAAAGACTTCTTAGACTAAGAAGCTCTTTTAAACTCGATAAATATCTTTATAACTCGTTTATAAAGTGCTTTATTCTTTGCTTAGTATAACTTTTATAGTTTTTATAATAATATATTTAAACCTATCTCCTTATTTGACATATCGTTTACAAATTCCTTTAAGCTTTAAGCACCTTTAAACTTAGGCTTCTCGGTAGCTTCGGGTTTAAGTTAAAGCAATTTGTTAATTTATTTCTTATATTTCGGGTATCGGTATATAGTTTTTAGTAAGTAAACTCCTTCGACATTTGCATAGTTTAAGTAAAATCCCCTTATAACTTTATTTTTAATAATTATTAGTTTATTATTTAAGTTTAAGAAAGGTTATCCTTTATTTTAACAAATTGCGACAAATTTGCCTTTTAATCCTTATATTGCGACATATTTAAAGGCGTTAGCGTGAGTTACTAATCGCAAATGCATCGCTATTGCTCCGATTTTTGTAATAATATTATTAAATTGGCAATTTGCGCCCTTCTTAATAAGTTCCTTGTCGTATTTGCCCTTTATATTCTTTCCGAATATCAATTTCTAATCGATATCCTCGGGATTTAAATTATAAACTTAGTCGAGTGTCTTTATTTATTGCAAATTTATTTGCTTTTTCTTTCTAGTCCCGGTTTAAAGCATTAGGCGCTTGCACTCGAGCTTAATGCGCGTAGCCTCTTGCTCCTTATTTGCCTTTATAGTCTTTAATGCTAAGGGTAATAATTATTTACGCTAAAGTTTTAAACTTCTAAGAGCATTAAAGATAAACTTATTTATATAAATGTAAATGTAAATATAAAAGTAAACTCGCTTATAAAAAAGCAAAACGTTTCGATTATAAAATAAGAAGTTATTTAAGAAATAAAAGCAAATGCAAATGCAATTGTAAATATAATTATAAATAAGTTATAGCACTATTATAATATTATTAAATTTAGTAAAACCGATAATATTAATAAAGTTAAAGCTCGGGATGTTTAGCAAAAGAAGCAATTTATATAATAAGACTAGCGCGGCGCTAAAAATATAACTATAATTATAAGGAATATAGCTTAAAACTAGTTATATATATTTAAGAGGACTTCCTCGGGCATCCCTTGCCTCTAAAAACATTCTTTAAAGTCTTTTATAAAGTTTTTTACTTTACCTCGAAATCTGCGATTGCCTCTTTTGCATTTTGCAGTTTCGCTATAAAAAACTAGCAATCTTCCTTAAGTTTATACCCTTTTTATTATATAAGATATTTGACTAGCTTTATAAGTATTATCTTCTTGTCTATAATCTTTTTAATCTCTTAAAACTTCTTATACTCGGTATCTCCTTTAATATAAACACAATCCGGATAATCGGGTCTTAGTCGGTTATAAGGATCCTTGCCTTTTAATGCTAGCTTTAAGTGCGTAATAGAAAAAACGTTATAAATTCTTTAATGCTTTAAAATATCTAATTAATATATAAGCTTATTACATTGTTAAATAATCTAAAAGGGCCTTATATGCTATTTTAACAGCTTCTTGCTCTTTGTAGCAAGTAGCTTATATCCTTTATAAAGTCGAATATAAACCTTATTACCCACTTTAAGGAATAAAAGCTTTTTTAACTTATTATATTAGTACTTCGCTAATATTATTCTTATAGCAATTGCATTAGAAACTTAAATCTTGTAGTCTAAAATCTTTATAGTCTTCTTTGTGGTTTTTGCACTTAATAAATTTATAATATTATTAACTATAAACTTATATAAAGCCTCGTTTAAAGCTTTTCCGATTGCTAAAGAAAGCATGTTATTTAATGCAAATTATATAAACGGCAAACACTATAGCTAATCCCTCTTATCTTTTAAGTAAAAGAAGTAAAACTGGAATATAATTTTTACCTTTTAATTTATACTTTCTAACTAGCTATTTATTTAAGGATAATATGCTATAAAGTATAAAAGCTTAATACCGAGCTCTTAGAAGATTCTTGTCTAAAGTTCTAATAAAAACTTCTTATCTTTATTAGAAATAATTGCCTTCGGAATTCCTTAATTTAATTCTAAGAGCTTTCGGATTAGAACCTTAGCTTAATCTCTTGCTTTTTAAGTAGTTTTTCTTAAAATTAAGCAATATTTTTTGTTAACTTTCTTTGTTACTAATAGCAAATAATCGAATTCCTTATAAGAGCTTAGTAAAGCAAAAATAAAGTTTAAAGTAATTATATAAAATAGTATTAGTAATTCTTTAATCGGTTACATTAATTTATATAAGCAATAGTGTTTTGTTTAAAAGATTACATATTAAGGATAATATTTAATTTAATTAATAACGTGTTTTATTAGGTTTTATATAAAGAAGCTATTATTAACTATTCGAGTCATCTTTGCCTCGCCCGGGTATAAGTTTCCTTTATATATTATATTTAAGGCCTCCTTAATACAATTTAGTAAAATATAAAGTTATTTAAGAAGTTTATCTTATATATATTAGTAAATTAAACTACTTATAATCTCGAACGGCAGCATTGCTTTATTGTCCTTTAAAGCATTATTTTCCTCGATTTGCTTTTAAATGCGTTTCTATTTTAAGTCCGATTTATATCCTTAAATAAATTTCTCTTTAAAATCGGGCGCAATTTTAATAAGAGTAATAGCAAAGGTATAATATTTATTAAACTTGTTATATACTTTATTGCGCGCTATTTTATTTATAAAAGCATTATAAGCAAAAAGCGCATTAAGCTCTCCTTCGGTTAAAGATATCCTTACTTTATTATTTATAGCTTCTAGTTTAAGGTTATCGACTATCGGCAACTTAAATAAGGCATTTAGCACGAAGTTTGCCTTGCTTAGCTTATATCAAATAAGTAATAGGAATTTAGAGAGGTATTTTCTAGTATAAACTAAATATAAATTTAGCTTATTTATAAATACTATAATTATTAAGTTTAACTTCTTTAAAATGCTTACTAGTAACGCGTGATTTGTGAAAATTGTAATAAGTAATACTTTATTCAATTTAATTAAATGCTAAAGCTTTTATATAACTTATATTAAACTAGCCATTTTTAGTTTAGTCGGCTAGTAGCGTGTTTTAGCATCCTTTAAGGTCTTAAATAAGAATATAATTAGTTTTACTTTCGTTTTTAGTAAATATAGTAACTTATTAATAAAATCTTATAGTAAATTTCCCTTAATATAATATATTATTGCGCTAATGCCTCTCTTCTTAGATGCATTTATATCGCAAAAGAGAAAACGTTTTAAGTTCTTATAAATAAGCACTATATTTATAGTTAAAGCTTTTTAAAGTGCTATAAAAGATACACGCTTTAAACTTATTAAATATGCAAAAGCTTATTTAGCTGCAAATGTCTTTTGTAAGTTTCCCTTTGCTAAAGCCCTCTTAAAAAGTTTAGTTTTATAGTTTTATAGCAGCTATAAAATATAAGAGTAAAAGGGCACCTTGTCTCTTAATTATTTAGCTATACCCAAGTATATTTCTAAATCCTTTACTATTCTTAAAAATAATAACTTCTTAATTGTAACTAGCTTTTCTTTTATAATTGATAAGCTAAAGGAATTTATATAATGTCTAAGGACTATAGCCGACAAGTAACCGATAAAGCATTTCTTGCCTTTAATTGCAATATTATACTCGATTAAACGGGAAAACATTTATTGCAAGTAAGTTATATATTCTTCGAATATGCAACTTGCAATTATAATATTATTAATATATGCCTTTAAAAAGTGTAAATTGTTAAGAATAATGTCTATTTATCGTTAAACGTATATTAGCGTGTTTTGGAAACTTATTAGCGTATACTAGAAAGTATATTATCCTTTATAAGAAATTACTATTAAATACTTTTAGCTTTCCGGGTAAGTATATTATTAGTAAAAGAAGCTTATAGCATTAACAACTATAATATATTTGTAACTTATAATCTTTTATAAGATATCTTCTTATAATAGCATTAAGTATGCGTCTAAAATTGTTATATTATTTAATTCTTATATATCGACAACTACCCGGCTAACTAGTTCTTCTTAACCGGGGACGTGTTTATATATTACAAAGACAAGGTACAAGAACGGAGTTAGTTGTGTTATATAATATAATCGGTTTTGCAATTTTAAGCTATTAAACGTCTTATTAATAACCTTTTAATCTTGCAAATTAACCTTATATACTTTTGCCTTCTTAGAAATCTTATTAACTTAATTTAGCCGCAAGTTAATCTTTATTTATTTATCCTTTAATAGATAAATAAAACCCTTATCCTTAAATAAGGTATTAAGGAACTTATTTAAAAGGTTTATAAACGCTTAAGTAGTAAAAGGGTCCTTATAAATAATAGCGCCGGTATAATATTTAGATTTTAGCAGTCTTGCCTTATTGCTATAATTTATCGGGATTTGTAATAAGGAAATTTTCGGCATTTGTGTAGCTAGCTTAATAACATTTGCATTTAAGACTAGAAATCCGTTATTATAGTCGATATCTATTAAGTTTTTAAGGCAAAAGTTCCGCGGCAAGAGAATTAGCTTATTTGTATTATTTTTAGCTAATACTAATTTTATATCTTTATTTGCTAGCTATACAAATAAGGTAACTAGGGTATTATCCGGCTTAAATAGTAGATCTTTGTCCTTAGCTATTGCTATATAATAGATTAAAATTGCTATAAACGCAAACGGCAAGATAATAATTCTTGCTATAACGCATATTAGAGATTTTGCAATTCCTTTTTTCGGAGTAGCCTTAAGCTTAATATCGATTTTATAACTTCTAATATAGCTTATCTTTTTAAAGATTATAATATTTACCTTCTTAAAAATTAGAATATTTGTGCTAATAAGAAGCTTTATTGCAAGGTTATTTATCAAGTAAGCTTTATAAGAGATTTTAGCAAGCATGTCCTTTCTATTTTTAGGGTCGATACTAAGGAAATATATTATTAAAATAATATACTCTTAAAAGTGGACCTTTCTTATTCTAATTCCTTATATAAGTAAAGGCTTTGCTATTATACAAATTAGCAGTTTAAGCTTATTAGCTTGCAGCTACTTCCTATTAATAAGTATAATTAAATAACTTGTGTTTATATAAACTTTATAATAGACGTTATCTAGTAAAAACTTTATTTTAGCTATAATATAGTGCTAGTTGCAGAAGCTATAGCTTATTCTAATATCTAGCTTTGCGTTTGCCGATAACTTTACAATTAGGAGGGCATAAAACGCTAAAGTAATAATATATAGCTTTTAAGCAATATAGACGTCTTATATAGCTTCTTGTTTAATATCGGATTCGACTATTAATTAGAGACTCTTGTTTTCGATGCTAAGCTTTATTTGTTTGCAATTGTCTTTGCAAACGTGTTTGTAAAGTTAGTTGTTGCTAAGGAAAGTCTCCTTGCAACGCTTATATATAATCTCCTTTTTAGTAGCTTCTTAATTACTTAAAGTAAAGTTTATTATATTAAAGTTACTAATAAGCTTGTCTTTAAAGTATTCTTTACTATAATTGTATATATACTCTTACTTGTAATCCTCTTCGCTAAAATGCGCGAGTAGCTCCTTTAATTTGCTATAAAATAAGTTATTACTTTCTTGCTTTTAAGGTTTATCTGTTAATTCTTTATTAAAGTATACTTGTTATTAGTGTAAGAAATAACGTTAATTCCGGTTTTAACTCTTAAAAGAGCTTTATTAATTTCGCGAAACGAAGCCGTTTTTACTAGTAATTTGTAATTGCTATTATAAAAGAGGGAGGTTCTTTGCAAGTTATTAAGTTATGCTTTGCGGGCAGTTAATATTATTTTATAGCACTAGTAATCTTCCTTGTCTATTTCCTTTGCAAAATTCCTTATAACCACTAAAGTTACTACAATTGCGGAAACCCTAGTATAATAGCTAAAAACGCAACTAAAACTAACTCCGGAACTAATTTTAAAAAGAATTTTAAAGCTAATATTAATTTATAAACTAATATAGACGAGGGCTATAACGCAAAGAGCTATGTCTAGCTTCTTACTTGTCTTTAAAACGCCGAGAGTTTGCATTTGCTTATTTTATTATATTCTCGAATAAAGTAGCCCTCAAATTTACTTTTTTAAGCCATTTTTGCTTTAACATGTCCGGAGTAAGTATAAAGCAATATGCTTATATAGAAATATTTAAAGCATTATATGCTACTATTAGCTAAAGAAAGTTTAAACCCATCTTAGCCGCTTATATATAGTAAAATATAGTTTGCGCAAAACTATATATGCTTTTATTATACTATAAATTAGAAATGCTAAACTTTATATTCTTAATGTTTTTTATAATATTACTAGCTAATTCCTTAAACCTTTTAATTAAAGCACTAAAGAGGCCTTTTAAAAATACGTTTATTAGTAGTTTATATTTAAAGTCGGAAAGTTTATAAGTATATTAAGCAATTGCTTTGCCTTATAGCTATATAGTCTAGCTATCAAGTATAGCCTTATTTCCCTTTTTGCTTGCTAACTTGCAGAGCTAATTTGTAAAGGCGTAAATATTTGTATATATAATAAGTTTTTTAATGCTTATAATTCTTAAACTTGTAATTTTTGCGTCTTATAAGTTAAGATTAAAAACGCCGACTTCCTCCGTTTAAAGGTTATAAGGCTAAAGTTGCGCGGTAGTAACAAGCTAGTTTTAGTTTTGTTGCTAGTTCTAGTTTTATTGCTAGTCTTATTATTGCATTTAGCAAAGGATATTAGCAATTGCGATATAGTCTTATTTATTTATTATAAGATGTGCGTTTGTATTTTAATCTTTATTATTTTAGTTTTAACTTTAGCTTAAGCTACTTTTACTTTTATAGCTAAAGCTACTTCCTTGTCTATTGCTACTTATTCCGGTAATGCTTAAAGTAAACGCCGACGAGCTACTAGTACGAGATTAAGATTTAAGTCGGAAACTTAAGCTTTTAAGTTTTAATAATATAAGATCGATATTTACTAGTCTCTTAAATTTGCAAAGTATAGCTTTAAAGGTTGCTTTAATATGTATTTATATATCCGGAAAGAGCTTTTGCTAAGCAAGGGTTACACTTTTTAATCGGGTACCCCTTTGCTATAAAGCTAAAGATAGCAGTCGATCGAGTTCTTTGCAAAGACGCTCGATTTAAGTGAGGGTTGTCGGCGAAATATAGTTAGCGTACTTGTGTCCTATTTTGTAAAAAGCCTTTAATTGCGCAGCAAGGTTTATAGTGTTTTTTGATATTTAAGGACTATAGTATACAAATTAGGTTATAAGGAAAGAAAATTTTCGACAAAATCGAGTAGTTTTTCGATATTCTCGATAAAATTGTCGCGTAAGTTGATGGATTTAGTATGCAAAGTAATGAAATCGATAACGTGGCATTGCAAAGGTGAATTGTAGTAAAGCTTACGATTAACTCGGCTATTGTAAAGTTCCGACCGGGTGCGCCGGTGAAAAGCGATTAAAAACTAGTGTTTATAGATTGTAAACTAGTGCTTAAGGCTAGTCGCTGTCGTCTTAATAGATTTTAGGATCGACAACTAGTTTTGAGGTTATTGCTACTATAATGCTACGCATTTATAGTAATCTTTTGTGGGAGATGTAAAGTTGTTGTTCTCTAAAGCTATAAACGCAAGCTAAGTGCCGCGTAAGCGAGCATGTGACTTATAAGCGAGTATGCGAGTATGCATGATATCGTAGCAATACTATGCAATATACGAGGATTTGATAGCAAAATTGCACAACTAATT
>Ga0302221_10003091_pt1 | contig 10157 bp, 9 predicted proteins | sample II_Palsa_E2_1_FD_193517 | JGI IMG/M metagenome (GOLD analysis project Ga0302221, IMG submission 193517) | Peat permafrost microbial communities from Stordalen Mire near Abisko, Sweden - II_Palsa_E2_1 | ecosystem: Environmental > Terrestrial > Soil > Palsa > Peat permafrost | place: Sweden...
CCGAGGATAAAAACGGCTTTACAGGTACAGGCGTATTTAGCGGTACTGGCGTTTCTGCTAACGGTTTGTTTGATCCATCCAAATCGGGAGTTGGTACATTTAATATCAGCTATTTATTTACGGATGCAACCGGGTGCACTTATTCATCAACGCAATCGGTTACAGTTAATCCCACACCAACCATTACGTTACCCTCGAGTTATACCTTATTATCAGGCGGGCAAGTAACGCTCGATGCCAGCGCTACCGGTGATAGTTTAACCTATCAGTGGACTCCCTCTGCCGGATTAAGCAGCGCCACTGTACTAAATCCAATTGCCGATCCGACAACCGATACAAAATACCAGTTAACAGTAACAACAGTAAAAGGCTGTACCGCAGCCGCCACGGTTGATGTGCTGGTATTACAAGCCCCGGTTGTACCTAATACATTTACACCTAATGGCGATGGGATTAATGATACCTGGCAAATAAAATATTTAGATAGTTATCCCGATTGTACAGTATCCATATTTAACCGTTATGGGCAGCGGCTGTTTTATTCAGTAGGCTATCCAAATCCGTGGGATGGTAATTATAACGGATCGCCTGTACCTGCAGGGGTTTATTATTATATCATCGACCCAAAACATGGCCGGAGCCCACTATCAGGAAGTTTAACTATATTGAGGTAAAATATAAATCAAACCTTACTTTTGACAAAACACATCATGCTGCGATCGAGGTTTACTACTTTTTTTATTCATGCTACCGGCTGGATCATATTCCTTGGCTTCCCGCTGCTGTTTATGAATAAAACGCAGGAGAACATCACCAACAGTTATTTTGTGCTGCTATCGCCGTTTTACTGGCTGTTTTGTTTCACTTACATTTTCATGTTCTATTTAAATGCCTGGTATTTAATACCCAAACTGGTGTTTAAAAAGAAATACTTTTCGTACGGTATAATTGTGCTGATGCTATCGGGCTGTGTTTATTTTTTGCAGCCTTTTGATAACTTATTAGGGCATAACCTGCTTAAAAAACCGCAATATAAAACATCGCAAACAACTAACCCGCTTGTGGATACCTCTATTCCTACAGCCGGAATTACCACTACCACATCGCCTACAGCAAAAAACTTACCCTTTGGCCCCTTGCCAAACCAGGATCTCCGTATGGAAGACCCTCGTTTTAAAACATCAAACGGTGTTGTGTTTATACATCAGTCGGGTAATATTGATATGGTGGGCCTGTTTATATTTATTATGGTGATTGGCCTTAGCACAGCTGTAAGCACAGTACAAAAATGGCAGTTGACGGAGCAAGTGGTGGTAAAAGCCCAGGCCGAAAAAGCACATGCGGAGTTATCATTCCTAAAAGCCCAGATCAATCCTCACTTTCTGTTCAATACACTCAATAATATCTACGCTTTATCAGTAACCAACAATGAGCATACTTCGGAAAGTATCATGAAGCTATCCAACATTATGCGTTATGTAACTGATGAGGTAACGGAAAATACGGTAAGGCTGCAAAGCGAGATTGATTGTATCAATGATTATATCGACCTGCAAAAACTCCGCTTAGGTAAAAAAACCAAGCTTAATTTTACTTGTACCGGTCAAATCATCAACCAAAAAATTGCGCCGCTTGTTTTGATGACTTTTATTGAAAACGTTTTTAAATACGGTATCAGTAAACACAGCCCGGCTGTAATTAATATAAACCTTACTATCGAAGAGCATAAGATCAGCTTCTTTTGCCAGAATATGATATTCGAGAATACGAAACAAACCAACCGGAAAGGCATAGGCATTGCCAATACCAAACAACGTCTAGAGCATATGTACCCGGGAAAATACACCCTGGATATTAATAATAATGATAACATGTTTACCGTAAAACTGGATATTGACTGCTAACCTTTAATTTTATGCAACTAAAATGTATTGCTATTGATGATGAACCTCTTGCGCTTGAAGTAATTAAAAAGCATGTGGCCGATTTCCCCGAATTACAACTGCTGCAAACATTTGACGATGCTATTTCAGGAGCTGAGTTTTTAAAGGTTACTTCGGTAGACCTGTTATTTGTAGATATTGATATGCCTGATATTTCGGGAGTTGAACTGGTGCGCGCGCTGGTTAAAAAGCCTATGGTGATATTTACAACCGCCTATAAAAATTATGCGTACGAAGGCTTTGAGTTAGAGGCGATAGATTACCTACTAAAACCAATTGATGTAAAACGTTTTGGTGTTGCTGTACACAAAGCAATAGATTACGCCAGGTATAAATCTGAAAATAAGGCCGAGCAGGATGAAGCAATATATGTTCATTCTGAATATCGGATGATAAAAATTAACGTTAAAGAAATTGAATACATCGAAAGTATGCAGGATTATATTAAGTTGCATTTGGTTGGCGTGGAGAAGCCGATATTAACCCTAATGTCGATGAAAAGCGTGCTGGAAAAGTTGCCGGCTAATCAATTCGCAAGGGTACACCGCAGTTATGCGGTTGCGGTTAAGCAGGTAAAATCCATCCACAATCGTAAAATAAAAATAGGTAGTACCGAAGTACCGGTTGGTAGTAATTATGCCGATTTTATAAAGGAATGGTCTAAGTAAAATCCATTCATCGGTAAATAAGTTACGTTCAGCGATAAATAGTTTGGCAGCCGTATCTGTTGTCCGATTTTTATATAAACCATTTAAAACTATCGGATTATGGAATTACTAAGCAAACAAAAAAAGATATTGGTATTGGATAATGGCGGCAGAATGTTATCTGTTGTTGATGAAATTATGTTTTACGGTGATTTTGATATACATACCGTTTATGACCCCGAATTTATTTGTGAAAAAGCCAAAGCTATAAAACCAGACTTGATTATTTTAGACTATGTACTGCTTAATAAGGATTGCGAAGAGGTTTGTCGTGATTTAAAGGAGGAAGCCGCTATCAGTAACATCCCGGTAATTATTGTAAGCGCGTATCGCAGCAAAAAAGTACAGTCGGATGCTTATAAATGTGATGCTTTGTTTTTAAAACCAATGGATATGGAAGTTTTGGCATCGCGGATTGAATATTTAATGGCATCGTGATTATAGCTAAAAACGCTACATTTATATCCTGAACCAGTGGGCGTAAATTTAATGAGAATAAAAAAGAATATTGCCACCAGCGAGAATGGGTTTATTTTTAACCCTGCAACGGGCGATTCATTTTCGGGCAATGGAATGGCATCAGTAATATTGTTGGCTATGAAAAACGGCCTTGCAGAAGCTGAAATTAAACAAGATATACTTCGAAAATACGATGTGAACGCCGATCAGCTAAACAGGGATTGGGAAGATTGGATAGTTCAGCTTAAAGAAGCTAATTTACTGGAACCTGAATTGAACAATGGCAAATAATTACACCGGTTTATGTATTGCGGTAACCGGAATTAATGCAAACGACAATCCCGGTCCGGGTGTAGCGGTGATCAGGGCGCTTAGGGAAGGCCTGGGCGATGATATCAAGATTATCGGGCTTTGTTACGAAGCTTTAGAGCCGGGTAACTATATGAAAGGCCTGATTAATAAAACCTACCAAATTCCATATCCAACCGAAGGTACTAATGCTTTGATCGAGCGTATTTCCTATATCCACGATAAAGAAAAAATAACCCTCATCATTCCAAATTTTGATGCCGAACTGCATAACTTTATAAAGCTGGCACCTCAATTAAAAGCGATTGGAATTAGCACCTATCTCCCATCACTTGAGCAATTGGGGATAAGAGATAAAGCAAACCTTTGGGAATTTGGAAAAAGCAATAGTTTTAATGTTCCTAAAGATCATAAAATATTCTCAGTAAGTGACTTACAGGATGCAACTGAAGCATTAAATTTCCCGATAGTTATTAAAGGAAAGTTTTATGAAGCCTATATCGCTTATACAATGGAAGCTGCTTTAAAAGCGTTTCATCAACTGGAAGCTACCTGGGGTTACCCCGTAATAGCTCAACAATATATAAAAGGCACTGAAATAAACGTTGCCGCATTAGCTGATGGAAAAGGTAATAACCTAAGTGTTGTACCGATGCGCAAATTATACATCAGCGATAAAGGTAAGGCCTGGGCCGGTGTAACCATTGAAGATGCGGAATTGATGCAACTAGCTGATAATTTTGCTAAAGCCACCAACTGGCAAGGCGCTTATGAGCTGGAAATTATGCGGGATGCTGATGAAAACCTTTTTATACTGGAAATTAACCCACGTTTCCCGGCATGGATATATCTTGCCGCAGCCGCGGGGCAAAATCAACCTGCTGCAATGGTGAAAATGATCTTAGGCGAACCTGTTAATACTTTTGCCAGCTATGAAACCGGCAAACTATTTATCAGGCATTCATGGGATCAGGTGGTTGATCTAACCGATTTTCAACAACTATCAGCGTTTGGCGAACTATAATTAAACTGATTATGCAAAAGCTTGCTTACGAAAGGCCATACATAAAAAAACTCACACCGGGTGTCATGAATAAATTTGGCAGCCGCAGCGGTACGCAGGCTTTTAAGTATATTGATAATGTTTCGGTGGAAAGTCTAATCGATGCCTATGGCTCACCGTTATTTGTTTTGTCGGAGAAACAGATCCGTAGAAATTACAAATCGGCTTACCGGGCATTTAGCACACGCTATCCAAAAGTAAAATTCGCGTGGAGTTACAAAACCAACTATTTGGATGCCGTTTGCCAGGTTTTTCATAGCGAAGGTAGCTGGGCCGAAGTTGTTTCTGGGTTTGAGTATCGTAAAGCATTGGGTAATGGTGTAGCAGGTAATAAGATCATTTTTAACGGCCCTGCAAAATCAAAAGAGGACCTGTTTTTAGCCATTGAAAACGATTCCCTGATCCATATAGATCACCAGGAAGAGCTAAACCTGCTACTAAGCATAACCCCAAATTTAACTAATAAGCCTCGCGTGGGCATTCGTGTAAATATGGATACCGGCGTGTTCCCGGTATGGGACCGCTTTGGATTTAACTTCGAAAACGGCGAAGCATGGAATGCACTCACTAAAATTGTTAATTCAGGTAAATTAAAATTAGTGGGTTTACATTGCCATATCGGTACGTATGTGCAATCAACTTCAGCTTATGGCGTAGCTGCAAGCAAATTAGCCGAACTGGCTATCCGCTGTAAAAATACGTTGCGCCAAACTATTGAATATTTGGATATGGGCGGTGGTTTCCCATCAACCAACACATTAAAAGGCGCTTATTTACCGGGGACAGATACCACGCCTTCTATTGACGATTTCGCCGAAGAGATCTGCAGCACGCTAACTAATTCGGGCTTTGTTCATGCTGAGTTGCCGCTGCTGATATTGGAAAGTGGCCGTGCTTTAATTGACGATGCGGGTTACTTATTAGGTACAGTGATCGCCAATAAACGTTTGGGCGATGCCAGGCGCGCTATGATCGTGGACTTTGGTGTAAATATTTTATTTACCTCTTTTTGGTACGAACACCAGATTACCCCGGTGCAGGACTTCGCACCGCATACAGAAAATATGACTATTTACGGGCCATTATGTATGAATATTGATGTGATCCGCGAAAATATAAACCTGCCGGTATTAAACCCGGGCGATAATGTGGTGGTACACAAAGTGGGTGCCTATAATATGACCCAGTGGATGCAGTTTATCACCTTGAGGCCTGCCGTTGTGCTGATTGATGAACAGCAGCAAGTGCACCTGATAAAAGCCGCTGAAACATTAGATTATATCGAAACAAACGAAAATATACCGACGCATTTAAAGCAAGATAAGTGAGAAGCAGCATTCCGTTTTTAAAGGCGATTATAAACAGCTATGCTATTTTGTTTTTTTCACAAAATAAGGTGCTTGGTATTATTTTGCTGCTAATCTCTTTTTACAACCCTGTTGCCGGTATAAGTGGTTTAGCCTGTGTAATCTTTTCACTGGCGATAACCCGGTTATTCAATTTTCAGGCAGATACTATACACGCCGGTATTTACAGTTTTAACGGCTTATTACTCGGCCTTGCGTTTGGTGCTTTTTATCAGTTTAATTTGCATTATGTAATTTGGCTAACCATAATTTGTTTATTGGTTATTATGGCCAGCATTATTTTAGCCAATCGCCTGGGTAAATTAGGTTTGCCAATTCTCTCCCTCCCATTTATACTTTGCTTTTGGATCTTACTTTTAAGCGCGGGTAGCCTGTTCAATATCGGTTTGCTTTCCAGGAATAGCCTGGTATTGCAAGAGATATACGGTAGCCAGGTAACCTTAATCAATTTTCACAATTATCTTTCAATAAACCTACCGTCGCACATTAGTTTATTTTTTAGGGCTTTAAGCGCTGTTCTCTTTCAGGATAATATTATTACCGGGATGTTTATTGGTGTAGGTTTACTAATCCATTCTCGTATAGCATTCAGCTTGTTGATAATTAGCTTTTTTGTAGCCTTAGGTTTTAACCATTGGGTACATATTTACCCTGATGGTATTAGCTATTACCATTTAGGTGCTAATTTTATGATGAGCGCGATGGCTATCGGTAGCTTCTTTATTATACCATCTATCCGGTCTTACCTCTTGGCTATAATATGCATCCCTGGTCTGTTTATACTGATAAATGCCTTTACAGGCTTATTGGCTGCTTATAATTTACCGGTGTTTTCATTGCCTTTTTGTGTTATCAATATTACATTACTTTACTTTTTGCTGTTGCGTAAAAAAGCTGATAAACTGCAATTGGTTACTTTACAGCATTATTCGCCCGAAAGAAATTTATATCAATTTATAAACCAGCAAATTCGTTTGGCTGATCTAAAATATTATCGTTTCAGCTTGCCATTTATGGGTAGCTGGACGGTATCTCAAGGTTATAACGGTAATGTTACTCATAACGCAGACTGGGGCCAGGCGCTTGATTTTGTAATTGAGGATGACGATAAAAACACCTTCAAAATGCCAGGTACCTTGCCAGAGCATTTTTATTGTTTTAATAAACCTGTTTTAGCCTGCGGCGATGGCGTAGTAGTTAATGTAATTGATCATGTAGAAGATAATGCCATTGGCGATGAAAACCGGTTAGAGAACTGGGGAAATACCGTTGTAATAAAGCATTTAACTGGTTTATATTCCAAAGTTTCACACCTTAAAAAACATTCGGTTAAAGTAAAGATCGGCGATCAAGTAAATACAGGTAATCTGCTTGGGCTATGCGGAAACTCTGGCCGTTCACCCGAGCCCCATTTACATTTTCAGTTGCAGGGCGCGGCTTTTATCGATGCAAAAACCTTGAACTATCCGTTTGCTTATTATTTAGATGAACAAGCAAACAGACTTGATTCCTTTACCGTTCCATCGGAGAAAGAAACGATAAAGTCCATCGACATTAATCTTCAACTCAAAAAAGCATTTGATTTTCAGCCCGGTTATGTTGCCGTGTTAACAGATTCATCTGGCACTAAAGAAACGATTGAGGTTTTTGTTGATGTTGATAGCCAATTATACTTTTATAGCAAAGCCAAAAATACTGCCGCCTATTTTATTAATGATGGTACCTTGTTCTATTTTATCAGCTTTTATGGAGATGAGAAATCATTATTATATTCGTTCTACAAGGCTGCTTACAAATTGGCATTTAGCACTAATGAAAATGTGCTGATTAATGATACCTTCCCGGTAAATTTAAATGTTAATAAAGCACAATTATGGTTTCAGGATATTGTAGCACCATTTTTTCAGTTTATTAAACTGGGGTATAAAAGCAGTAGCTCTGAAGAAAATACAATAATTATCAAATCCGAATGCTATAAGTATGCTTTCGGAAAAGAGCAACAAGAAATGAAAGCCATAATCAGCGTGGCAAACAATAGCATACAGGCAATAAACGTTCAGTTGAACGGTTTAGAGAATAAAATTGAATGGACAAAAAGAAGTATTTATTAATTATACTATTATTCCTGTTCATGCAGGCTGCAAGGGGCCAAACAACCAACCTGCAATCTGCCGACAGTACATCCAACGAGCTGTATAATCGTGGTGATTGGGCGGAATTAATTGTATTTGGGAAGGAAACCATAACACAAGGAGTTGATTTCCCTGGTTTAAGGTTGCGCATTGCCTATGCATTTATGATGGCTGGCAATTACAAAAAAGCACTTCAACAATATGGTATTGTATTACATGCAGACCCTTATAATTCAACGGCCCGCTATTTTGCGGCATTGTGCAATAAGTATTTAAACAACGACCTGGGCTACTCGTATAACCAAGGCTTTTTAACCGATAAAAGCGGGATCAATTCCTTTGGATTGATAAATGCAGGCGTTGAGGGAAGTGCTAAAGAAAACAATGATCTCAATCGCGATAACAGCTATTACACCCGCGAATCGTTGAGCAACCGCCTTTCATGGCGTTGGGAATTAGAAGAATCATTCGCTTATTTTAACCAGGGCATTTTTAAACTGGCTAATGGCGATGGTACAGGTCACCATCACGAGGCTGCGGATAATCAGCTGGAATATTACGCTAAGTTAAGTTATGCCGTAAACCAACACTTCACCCTAATCGGCGCTTATCATTATTTAACTACTGAATTATACAAAATAACCTATCCCAGTAACGTAGGCTTGTTTGGCATAAAATACAACAGCACTTATGCAGATCTGCAGGGAGACCTTAACTTTGGCAGACTGGATAATAAACCGATAACGCAATACGATGGCAAGGTAACGCTTTATCCGTTTGGTAATTTTGATCTGTATTCAATCAGCAAGTTATCTGATCTGCATTTGGATGCCAGCGATAGGTATATTTTTAACCAAACTATTGGTTTTAAATTAATTAAAAACACATGGCTCGAGTCGAATGTTACTTTTGGTGATCAGGATGATTATTTAGATGCTGATGGGTTATACGTGTATAATTCAATCGATAAAACAACGTTTAAATGCGGTGAAACCATTTTTTACCAATGCGGACCGCATGCCCAGCTACAATTAAATTACGCGTACGAAAGAAAGGACGATATTTTTCAATCTTTAACTTATGACCAAAATTCAGTCACTTTAGGTATTTTATGGAAGTTTTAAAAAGGACATTACTTTTTTGCTTGTTTTTGTTTGGTACCGATATTGCTTTTGCACAAAGCAATCCGGTATTACAACGGGCTTTCCGTAATAGCTATAATGACGAATTGAATAAAAATTACACCGCTGCAATTAACGATGTATCGCCTTATTACAGCGATAACAATTATGAAATAAACATCCGGTTAGGCTGGTTGCATTACCTCAATCAAAACTATAATGCTTCGCAGAGTTATTACCAAAAAGCAATAGCTATTCGCCCGTCATCAGTAGAAGCAAAATTTGGTTATGTAAAGCCCCTCTCCTTTTTACAAAGCTGGGATAGGGTGTTACAGCTATATCTTGACATCCTGAAAATCGATCCGGAAAACACGCAGGCCTGTTATTGGGCCGGAGTTATTTATTACAACCGCAAACAATATGAGCCAGCAACTAAATATTTTAAGGTTGTGGCTACGTTATACCCGTTTGATTATGACGGAAATCACATGCTAGGCTGGTCGCTATTAATGTCGGGTAAAAAGGCTGAGGCATTGGCTTATTTTAACATGGCATTGTTGATCAAACCCGGGGATGAGTCGAGTACAGATGGCGTAAACAAGTGTAAATAAAACGCTTATGTAGTTGGCATGCATTCATCGGCAGATAATCTCACTTCATCGATAAATCGTTTACGCACATCAAAAATACATCGATATTTATTTTCATAAAGACATTAGCTTTTATAAACAATTATGGATGTTAAATTTTACAAAAATGAAAATTAAAACCCTTTACCCCTGCCTGGTGATGCTGCTCACCTTAAGTATCTTTTCTTCTTGTAAGAAGGATACGACTACCGCTTCTACCAGTACTACAACTTCGCTCTTGCCCCAGTCAACAATTACTGCGGATGGGGCGCTTGCTATTTCAGCTGCCGGATCAGATTCAAAAGACAGCATCTACATGGTTAATTGCTTCCCGCCACGTGGTGGTAAATTAGATTCTGTTGCATTTAGCGCGCTTCCTGCCGCTGTTGCAACCTATTTAACAACGGATTATGCTGGCTACACCTTT
>Ga0302221_10003092_pt1 | contig 10156 bp, 2 predicted proteins | sample II_Palsa_E2_1_FD_193517 | JGI IMG/M metagenome (GOLD analysis project Ga0302221, IMG submission 193517) | Peat permafrost microbial communities from Stordalen Mire near Abisko, Sweden - II_Palsa_E2_1 | ecosystem: Environmental > Terrestrial > Soil > Palsa > Peat permafrost | place: Sweden...
GATAGCTATTAGCTTATTTATTATAGTATTAGCATCTTTTATAAATCGAATAAAAAAGAGCTTTGCAAGGGCCTTAAAGTACTTTAAATAAGGGGTCTTATAATATTTAAGCTTATGATACTATTTAATTGCAATCTCTTCTAAAATAGACAATTAGCTTATAAAGTTTAAAGTGTCTTATAAAGCCACGTCTCCCTTTTATAAATCACTTATATTATAAGAGCATTCCTTAATTTTAACTAGTTTAGCAAATCTAGGTTTCTTTCCCTTAAGAGCAGCTTTCTTCTTGCCTTAGCTCTTAGTTTTAGCCTTCTTGCTAGGGGGGGATAGGTCTTTATTGTTAAAACCAAAATTTGAGTATATTTTAAGCTTTATAGCTACTCTCTTGGCTCGTAGAGGTTTTAAAGCTTTAGTTTATATAAGCATAGAAGTATTAGCTGCCGGGGGGTCTTTAGCATTACTAGTTCTTATATTATTTGCTAGTTTTAATGCTAGAGTTGCAATTGTCTTAAGGTCCGGGGAATTAGTAGCAATATCGGGTTTATTATATAAGAATTGATTAAAATTGACTTCCTTTTCACTTATGCCGGGTCTTATATCCTTATTAGGAATACTTACAAACTTTATTACCTTATTATGCTTTAGCTTTTATTATTCTTTAGTAGGCTATTTAGCTATTAGATCGATAACTAGCTCTTGCTTTGTAGTTTGTTTGGGCGTAAGGGCTTTTAGGGCATTAATAACAACTACTTCTTAGTTTGCAGGTTTATCTATAAATGCAAGAAACGGTTTATCGGCATAAGTTCCCTTAATTAGGACTCCCGATTCTTTAAAGGTAAAACTTAGCTAGCTAAGCTTAAAGGCTTGTAGTTTGTCGATTTTTGGCTATTAATTTTTTGCTAAGGCCCTCATATATTCTAGCGTAGCTTTAATATTGCTAGTAAAGAGTGCTAATTAGGCGTAAATTAGAGCTTCTCGGGCACGCTTTAAGGTTATTATGTTAATTAACTTAATAGCTTCTTGTAAAGCGATTTTCGATTTGAATAACTTACTTAATTAGCTATACACGTTCTTGCTATATTAAGAGTGTTCTTGCTTAATATGCTAGCTAAACGCTTAAGCTTATAAGCTCTTCTTGTTTAGGGTCTTAATTAGTCTAATTAAAGCTTTGCGAGAGACGGCTTTAGCTTTCTCCACATCCTTTATAGCTTTTAAAAAAGCCTCGTTTTAAATGTTATATACTACTAAGGTGTCTCCCTTTAATTTAAGGGCTTTTTTATCTTGGACTATATCCTTTTAGCTTAAGATCACATCTTTTACTTTTCCTTTAGCTTATAGTAGTTTAGCATTAAATGTCGTGATTATAGTAGCTTTCTCTTTATTTAAGAGGTCTTTAATAATATTTAAGGCTTAAGCTAAGCTTATAACTTCGATATTAGCAATTTGTAGCTTTCTTAGTTTATAGCGTATAAGTTTATAGCAAGCGACCGGGAGCTCTTCTTCCTTAGTTTATTTAGTAAGGGTAAACCCTTTATTCGACATTTTAGTATCGTTTTCTTGCATTTTATAGTAAATTTGACATTATTATATAATATAAGATGCGTAAGTAAGTTATAGGGTTATAAAGCGTAAATGTAAAGTTATATAAGTTTTAGTAAGGGTAAATGTTTGCTATACCCAAAAATCGACTAGTTTATAACTAAAAGCTATATTTTAAATAATATAAGCTTTTAAATATGTAAAATAAGAAGAAAAACTAAAGAGAAAGTCTCTTCTTTAAAGTGTAAGTCCTTTATTGCGTAAAAGTAAAGGTAAGTTAGTACTATATGCGGAAAAGTCTTTTATAATATATTTATTTAAAGAGAAAAAGTAATTATAATGCTAAGAAATAAAAGTTTTAAGTCGAATATGTATAGCTTTAAAAACTTGATTAAATTAAAGGAATAAATTAAAGGCTTTTTTAAAGGTAAAAGAGTGCAAAAGCGAGTATAAGTTAACCTTATCCCTCTTATATTTATTGCTTATCCCGAGTAAGCAAAAGTAAAGTAAGTAAAGGTTTTTAGTAAGGGGAAATGCGAGTATAAGTTAAAAGTAATAGAAATTTCACGTATAATATAAAGAACTTCTCGTATAATAAGGGAGACTTTATATATAATAAAGGATAATAAGTGAGAACGTTCTAATAACTAAAAGCAAAATTAAGAAGCAACTAAAAGCTAAAATAGGAAGGAAATACCGGGTTCTTCTTAAATAGAAGGCTTTATCCGGCATTTTTATTGTTATTAGTCTTTTAGCTTTATTATTATCTTATAATCGATGCTTTTTAGCAAAACTCTAGCACTATTTGCGGCTTATACTAGCTTTTGCTAATTAATTGCATTTGCGAATTGCAGTTGTTAATTAAGTCTTAGCTTAAGTAAAGTCTAGTTTTAAGTTTCGTAGTCCTCTTTAAGCTATTTTTGTGTTTTGAGGTGTATAAGGGTCGAAATTAGAGTATTAGCAGCTATATATTTATAGTTGATAATAGCTTTTACTTTTAGTCCTTATCTTTACTTGCTAATCTAGCTTCTTTTTAGTTATTATTAAAGCGGACATACTTCCCTTTCTCGGATTCCGGGAGTTTTAAAACTTATATTATAATTTTAGTGTCTTTCTCGATTTTTTAAGTTATTTTAGCATAAAACTTTGTAATAGCTTCCTCTTCTAGTTTTGCATCGGTCCGGAATTCGACCTCCTTAAAAGCAAGCTCCGGAACTTTATCCTTATAAGAATACTAGTACTAATCTCTTTTAATAAATTGCTTTAGTCGGTTTCTTGTGTATATATAGCGTAAGAAAGTTTTGTCTAATTCTTCTAATTTATAAGTTCCTTTTAGCTAATTTGCCTCTTTAACTTTATATAGTCTTAGCTATTAGTATAAAAGCTTAATATCTTTAAACTTGTCTTAATTAATATTCTTAATGTCGTATATTAGAATAAGATCTTTTGCTTAAATCGGTTTCTTATAAATCTAGTATTTAGCATCGAAGTTAACTTTGCCCTTAGCACGTTATCGAGTCTTTTATAGCTTAAACTCTTTAATGTCTTTATTACGCATTTAAAGTTGTTATATATAAAGCTATAGTAAGGTTAATCGATTATAGACTTTATCTTATTTAAGAGTTTTTTATATAAGGTAATGGGTTTTTACTAGGAGTATTGCTTCTTTGCTATAAATTATGTAAAAGGGAGTAAAGCTTATAGGCTTATATATAGTGGTTTTATTTGCAAAAAGCACTTAAAGTAAAAAGTCCACTTATGGTTTTTTCCCTCTTATACTTAAAGCAATTAAAGCTAATATAATTGGCTAGTATCCACGCTTTACTATTTTATTAGCCTTTGCATTATATGCAAAGATTATAATCTTATAAATCCTTAGCTTTTAAAGCTCTTCGATTATAGCACCTTTAAATTTAGTACTATTATCGACTTTAAGTTTTTTAAATAAACTATACTAATAGATTATATTAGTCTAAATAAACTTAGCAATCTTTTTGCTAGTAAGGTTCTTTATAAGTTTAGCTTTTAGCTATTTAGAGAAGTTATCTTTAGCTATTATTAGATAATTATAGCTCTTGCATCTAAGCAGCTTTATAACGTTTATATTAATATAATAAAATAAAGGGGCAGCTTTTGTAAGAAATAAAGCTTCTTCTTATCATTGCTTATACTTATATTAGCACACTTTGCAAGAGTTGTAATACTTGCGGATATTATTATAAAAACCCTCTTAGTAATATTTGCTTATTACTCTTGCAAAAGTGGTTTCTTGGCCGGAATAACTAGTTTTATTATGCAACTCCTTTATAATTTCTACTCTTTAAGCTAAATTATTAAGAATTAGACGTAAAAAGTATAATTTGCACTTATTCTTTTATAATTGCTTGTCGTATACGCTATAGTTTAGTGCTTCTTTCTTTAGTCTTCGGAATTTGCCCTTAAATATGCCCTTAAGCTTAGCTAGCGTAATCAAGTACTTCGCAATTGCTTAAAACTGCTTTAAATAGCTTTTATTAAGTAGATTAATCGATATAAAACTATTAGTTGTATTTTAGAGTATTAATATAAGGTAATGCGTAACATTGCGGCTATCGGTCACGTGGCTCGGAAAAACTATTCCCTTAAGTGCTTAATTTTTAAGGCTACTTAAAGAGGGGCAACTTTTAATTTTGCCCCTTTAAGGGTAGCTTAAAAAATAAGGTTCGCTTCTAGAATTAGGCTTTAGCTAATTAGGGCACGCATTGCATTTAATATTATAAAGCTTTACCGTTTTTGCGCTTTTAGTAACTAGTTAAATTTTAATTATATTAAGTTTTAGCGCAATAAATTTATTAATATTTAAGTCATCTTCCGAATCCTCTTTGCAATAAGGGCGCTAGGATAATTTATTAGCTATAATATGCTTTATACCCTTTATATAGCATACCTTAAAGTCGAATAGCTTAATTTATATAAGCTAGCGAGTAATTAAAGCTTTAAGGAGGTTAATAGCTGCCCGATTTAGCTAAGTAATAAGCGTGTTTACGTCTATTTCTAGGATAAAATAAACATTATATAGCTAGAATTGTAGTTTTTATAAAGCTTTAAGAACCCCTTTACACTTTTTCTTAGTAGCATTATAGCTTTATTCGGTTTAATTCTATATTTTAGATTTATATTAAGCAACTTTCTTATATCTTTTATTATTATATTATCTTAGAATTGCTCTTTATTTAAATAAACTAGCGTTTATAGCTAAGATAATAAGCCCTTATAGCTTTACTAGATTGTAATATAGCTTGTAAAGTAATAGCGTAATAGTAAGTTTTTCTTAGAGAGTTTGTATTGCCTTAATCTATTCTTTCCCTTATAAGAAGAGCTCTCTTTTTTTAAGTAGTTAATAAATTAGTTTAGCTATTATAGCGTATGCTTTAATCTAAATTTTATAATACATGCAAATTCTTAAGAATGCCTTAGCTTTTATGATATTGTTGCATTAGTGCTAGTCTAGGATCTTACTAACTTTAGTAGTAGTAAGGCTCCTTCTTCTAGAACTATATACGAAACTTATAATACTTATACTATTATAGTAAAACTGTGATTTAGGCTTAATAAAAGCTTTAGCCCTTTTAATTTGCTTTAAAGCCCTATTTAGGTTTTGCAAATATTTAAACACAAATCGACGGATTTTAAGAAGCTTTAATTCTTTATTATAGTTAATATATAGCCCCTTTACTTTAATATCGTTGATAAACGGCATAGTTATAACTAGAAACAAGTCTTCTAAGATTGTTATTATTACTTGTATAAACTAAGCTACCGAATTAGTAGCTTTTTGCAATAGAGTAGTTATTTTAAGTAAACTAAAAAGGGTTATAAAACTTGTTATATCCCGACTTTTAACATTTAAAGTAAGTTAATTATATTTAAAGAAGAAATCGATTAAAGAAGCATATTAATATTTAGCAAATTCCTCTAAGAACTTATCTACTAATAAAAGCATGTTAGCATCTTATAAAGTAATAAAATTCATCTTTATTGTTGCATTAATAAGCTTATAAGTGCTAGCTAGCTTCTTTGCAATTAAGAATTAAGGGTTTTTGTAAAGTTTATTGCATTTTTCTAGTATACTTTAGTCTAGTTGTTTTAATAGCATTTTTACTATTACTAGCATTAAAGCTTTAAGGTAAGGGAAGTTCTTTTCTTGCTAAGCTTTATATAATATTATCTTAATAAGAATAAGGGGACTAATATCCTTATAAATCTTTCTTACTTCCTTTTAGTTAAACGCAATAGCTCTTTTGCAATTAATTATTAGTTTTTCGAATATAGCCCTTTCCTTTTCTTAAAGCTAGTTTTTAATATTTAAATTAGCTAGTTGCTTAAGGGTAAGTCGGGAACTTCTCGGTATTATAATAAAGCGTAAAAGTAAATAGTCCTAATATTTGCTTACTTGTGCTTATAAGGTATCTTGTACTTTAAATTGCTTATACTAATTAGATTATCCTTTAAGTCTTTCTCTTATACTATTATTCTTATTAATTAGCTATACTTTTTTAGCTTTTAGTTTATAAATACTATTTGCTAAAAGCGTAAAAGGCATGCTTATAAGGTCTTATAATGCAATTGCTATTTTCTTTAGCTTTACTTGTTTTAATATATTAAAATGCAAGACTTTCTTGCTTTTATCCTTGTCTCTTAAGTATAATAATACCCTTTTTAATTTATTAAAAGACTATAAAAAACCTAAAAACTTTAATCTTCCCTTCTTACTTTTAAAGATAAAACTAGCTAGTATCGAATAATATAGTTTTACTTTAGCATTTGGAATATTAGTATTTAAAATATTTATAGCTTATTTTTGTATTATATCCGGAAAGTGCTTTATAAGAGCTAAAACAAAAGCGTCTTTTGTAGTTCTTATATCTAAAAAATTAGTAACGCTAGTCTTAAAATTATAAAACTCCTTAAAAAACCCTAAAATAGCTTTTACTCCTTTAATACTCTCTCCGGCTAAAGTATTAAGCCTTAGTTTTCCTCTTCTTCTTCCTCTTCTTTATTACTCGAATTTACTTCCTCGATTTTTAGCTAAAAGTCTTGCCGGAATTAGACTTTCCTCCTAATAACACTCTTTAGTAGTAAAACAATTATAATTATATAAGCATTTCTTGAGTCTTTTAAATTAGTAAATGTATTATCTTATAAATTATTGTCCTTATAATTTATAGCTATTTTTATCTTGCTAATAAACGGCATTTTTAGTAAGGTCTTAGGAGAGTTGTTAACTAAAAAGAATATGTCTTTACAATTAACCTCTTCTATAATCTCGATCTTAATCTTAATTGCGCTAGTAAAGCCGAATTAGTTACTTGTAACTGTAAATATAATAAAGGTATTAATGCTATAAATAACGTAGCTTAAGTTCTTAGCTATTTTTGTAAGTAAGATATTATATTTAGCTCTTATATTTAGCATGCTATAGCATTTTACTTTACTATTAAGACTATATAATAAAAATCGAAGTCGAGGGGATATAATAATGCTCTTCTTTAAAATAAGAGTCCTAAAGTTAAAGCTACTTATATTTCCTTAAAGTATATAGCTAGTTACTTAAGCCGGCTAAGTTATATTTTACATTATGCGTTTTAATTTATTAGCTATAGTAGTTACTTTAATTATTTTCTTAATTTCTTCGGCTATATGCATAGCTATTGCATTTCTTATTCCTAGGATTATTATATAAGCTTAGTTATCCCTTACTTATTAGTGCTAAATTATAGCTATAAGATCGGGGGTTTTAAGGGCATTAATAATTATTTTTACCCCTTTTTGTATACGCGGAAGCGGAATAGTTGCTTTCTTTAATTGTAAAATAAGCTCTTCTTGTAAAATATTAACTAGTTCTAGTTCTTTATTAGAAGCCAAGTTAAGGTTTATATCTTATAAGGGTCTAATATCCCTGTTAACTCTTAATATAATAGATCTTTGGCTTTTTGCTTGCAAGAGCCTTTCTTTTACTCGAGCTTGCTACTTTATAATGTCTTAGGCAATTTATAGCCCTTTTCCTTTTACTTTTAAGGATTTAGTAGTATTAACAAATAATATAAGATATATTATATCCTTATATATTTTATTAATAAAAATGCTATCCTTATTTATAACATTTACGCAATTGCTTCTAAAAATAAGAATATTATTTATATTTTAACGCAAGATCTCTTTGCTCTTATACGAATTATTAAGTATAAGAGGGGCTTAAGACTTGTTTTTCTCTTAGTTTCTAAGTTAAATGTTATTTTAAAGATGCTAAGTATTAATAAGGCGTTTTGCTATATTATAATTATACTCCCCCCTTTAAAGGTAAGCTTTAATCTAATTAAACTAATGTTAGTTACTTTATAGTATTAAGGGAATAGAGGCCCGATTCGGGTCTTATCTCCTTTTATACTAGTAAAACCCGTGTTTATAGATGCACTTAAAGTAAATAAGCTCTTATAGCAAAGGACAATCGTTTAAATGCGTATATTTATAATTAGGATTAATAACGCTATCCTAGTTTTTATTAAAGCAAGCAAGGTAGTGTCGATCGAAAGATTAGTATATAGCGTTAACTTAAGCTACATTTTGCTAAGAATCCGGGTAAGGGCAATTATTACTAGTCGATGTAAATGCTCCCTTGCCTCTTTTATTATAATAATTACCTTAACCTCGACTACGTCTACTAAAACCCCCTTTAGCCTTATAATAGCCGCTAAATCCTTCTCTTAAGTTGTTAATTGCAAAAAGCACAAATTAATATTGTGACTATATCTTGTTAGTAATAGCGGCTATTAAAGCATTAACGGCTTTTTGCAAATCCTTTAAAGTAACGTATAAAATCGAGAGTTTTTGCATTTCTTTTGTCAATTAGTTAACTTTATTAGCGGGTTTCTTAAGCTTTATTGTCTTAAGAATAAGGACCTTTAACACTTTACTAGTTTTAGTAATTTCTTTTACTAATATAAGCATAGCTAGGGGTAAAAGAAGGGCGTATTTATCGCTTATTACAAGCACTATATCTTATATAATTGCATTAAGGTGTTCTTAGTATAGCTATAAATACTCGGGGTCGTTAGCTTCGTTATAGTAGCGCCTCTTCTCCTTATACTTGTATGCAAATATTACAATCTTGTACATCTTTTGATAATTGTAAATAAATATATTAATAAGCTTATAGTTAAAGTCTTTAAAAATCTTATCTTTAACTTGCAAAGGAAGACCCTTTATAAACTCTTTACACTAGTACTTGCTATTTAGCTCGTTCTTTTTTATTAGTTCCGTTAACACCTTATAAAACAAGTCGATATAAGTTTTGGTAATAATATATATAGCTTAAAATTAAGCGATAATTCAATTTAAGAAGTTATAGCTAACTTTAAGGGTCTTTTAATTATATTCCTTATACTCCTTCTTTAAAGCTATATAAAACTTGTCTTTATTATATTTGCTTAAATTGTTAGCGTAATATTCCGGCATAGCTTTTACTTAGTCTTTATATAATAGAGAGATGTATTTAATAATATATTCTTTCTTTGTAGTTACAAAGATCTAATAATCTTCACATATATTATTATATTATTCTAAGAAGGTTAAGATATTGCTCCCTTTAAACTATAAGGCTCTTTAAGCTCCGGGCAAAGGAAGGTGCAGTTTAAGGACTAATATATACTTATTGTCTCTTATTTTGTATAGACTAAGTATTAAAACGATAGCTTCGTCTTTTAAGAAGGTTAACTAAAGTATAAGTTAAAGCTTCAGTGTTTCTTGGGGGGAACTAGCAATTATTATACTTAATTTTAAGGTTAATCGGTTGCTTTTTGCAAGAATGATTAATAATCGTCTTAATAAGTCCTTTAATAAGCGTCTTTAATTGTTTTAATTATTTATGCCTTCTTTATACTCCTTTGCGTTTTTTAATTATACTTTTAGCTTCTTTTCCCTTCTTCTCTCCCTCGGAGCTATATCTCTTTAAATAAAAACATAATCCCTTATAATAACTCGGTTTCGTGGCTTCTTAGCCTCCTTATACTTGTATATCCTATTTTTCTTATATTCTTGGTTTCTAGTCGCTCTTTTCCCGATTTTAACTTCTAGTCTTACTTATTCTTAATTCAAGTCTAATAGCTTGCTTGCTCTTATACAATTTTTACTAATCGGGGACTCCCGATTAGTAGCTCCCTATTTTAGACTTTATATTAAAGCTAATAGTTTCTTAACTCCTAATACTAAAATAGTTAAAATTAAAATGCAAATCGATAATACTAGTTTGTTTAAAAGGGCTAAAACTCTAGCCTAATATAGTTTTAACTTATAACCCTTTTATCTTATTTTACTCTTATCTCCCTGTAATACTCTCCTCCTCCTTAAGCTAGCTTTACTTAAGGCTATCCCTAATTAAGCTAACATGCCGCCTTATAGCTATTTTAGCTTTATATTAGCAAGAAACGGTTCGGAAATTAGCTATATAAACGAAATAATTAGCTAAAACAAAACTAGTAAAAGCAGACTAGTTAGCCACTTAATAGAAAAGATACCCTAGTATACAACTTACTACGCAAACCTCCGAGTTTTGCCTTACAAGAACCTTAAGTATATATAA